>Ga0325405_1008686_pt1 | contig 10061 bp, 9 predicted proteins | sample PopdelMetagenome_21_FD_205663 | JGI IMG/M metagenome (GOLD analysis project Ga0325405, IMG submission 205663) | Populus deltoides microbial communities from Bellville, Georgia, United States - Xylem-Control-R2 | ecosystem: Host-associated > Plants > Phyllosphere > Stem > Wood/Secondary xylem...
CAGTACTTCAACTCATCAATCAATTCTTTCATTTATGTGATAGGCCTGCATTTAAGATGAACACTTACCATAAATTATAGGTATCTTATATTATTAGATATGTTATTAGAAAACATGCTTAGTTAAGAAGTTATTGATACTTCAAGTGCAAAATGATGATACAAAACCTTGATAAAAATGCACTTTTAAGTACTAATCAAGAGACAATAGAGAAAATTCGGCTAGAGAGAGAAATGCGGAATTTGGAGGAGCCAATAATGCTCTGGTGGTTATAGCTCTAGAATCCACCGTTGGATCATGCTGATTTTTGGATATATTGTTCTTCTCACACTCCTCGACTAACTGACCGAAGGGATTTGAAGGAACACAATCTGTTTGACAAAAATCATCATCGGAAATTTCATGGAAAAAAAGGAAATACATTTGTAGGGTATTTTTGGTCGCCAACCGATTTCTCTCTCTTCCACCGTTGGAGCATGCTTATTTTTGGATATGTGGTGTGCCTAGATGTTGCCTTTATTCTGTATGGTGGAGATCAGAAATGCATACTCTGACAAGGTGTTGTTCGTGTTGAACAGTAGCTCGTCAATTTTCTTGTTAGCTCGGTTTTATTCAAATCTAGGGAGATCCAACCGTTGGCTTTTTGAGATATATTATGCACAACTCTATGATCTATATTCTGACTGTTGGGTTCAAACACATAATTAAAGGTGGATGACTTATTGCCTTTTGAATCTATTGCTAGTTTTAGCAAAATTTAGGAAGCTTGATTAAATACATGTTTTGATGAAATTAGAATTGATGAAATTCTGTAGGGTTTAGGTAAGATGTAATGGTAAAATATGTTCTTGTTATTAGTATTATTATACATTAATTGTGTTGTAAAGTGTGTTGGGGAAGTTTTGAAATTTGTATGAAGGGACATTGAGTTTGTTGATTTAATGTTAGATATATGTTTTTAGGCATGAAACAGGTTTGAGTCTAGTGGTAATTGAAAGAAATCTTGAAGAAAATTATATCCTCCATTTAATGCAAAGATTTGGCCTAGACATATAAATGAGAGGATGTGATGTGAACCTTGTGATCACGTGGTCACGCAACCTACTCGCAAAGACACCAATTCCTGGAAAGCTAAGTAAATCAAGTTTGATAGGAGTATGACACAAAGATAACTTGTACCTAGGCACCAGCACTATTGGAAACAGAGACCTCCACCCAACGAATATTGATTCGCGAACGAGAAGTATAAGGATGACGCCATGAAGATAGTTGTTCTTCGATAAGTCGTTTTTCAGTTTTTTAAAGAACCATGGAAGGGAGATTATCTCACCAACAACACACACACACAAAGTGCGGCAAAGAAGAAGTTTTATTCATCTGAATTGTCTAACCTTACATGTCTGGTTATGCCCTTATTTATAGCGACTCCAAACTAAAATAAACCCTAATGGACCCCTTATGTGGACTTATATGATGTCCACTTACAATTAAATCCAAATAATATAAATAAACCCTAAACTAAGAAGAAAATAATAAGAAGAATAATAAATCTGAATTTAATTTTCTAAATATAATAGGATCAGATTTGTTGCCCTTTAGAAGTCCCATATAAGCTAGGAGAATCAAAATTGAAGGTAGAATTAATTCTGAAATCTTCTTTCCTTTTTTTTATAGCTAGGATGAATAAGGAATCCATGTAAGAAAAGGATTCTGAATCATTGTCACACTTGGAAACTATGTTGCAGCCCATTAAAGATCTTTGTAGAATTAGGAGATTCCCAAAATAAGCTGCCACATCCTTTTAGGAAAAGAATCCTAGCCAAATAGGAAGTCCACAAGTCAAAAGAAAGTAAATAACAAAATTCATACAGCCTCTGTTGACCTTTGTTTCAATGCCTTCCCGAACTCCGATTGACTTGACATTTTAAACCAAGGTAGGAAAACATGTTAGGAGACTCCATGTAACTATTCAGCTCGGTCCAATGGTCGAATTGATAATTATGACTGTTGTCGTAAAGCTGGATAATTGCACATTTTACATCAAAATCTGAATTTGACCTTTCATGGATCGTATCACGATGAGCTTAATTGTTTTAATTGCTATGAAATTTGAGTTGCATGAGGTTAGAAAAGATATGAAATGAATGGGTAAAGTGATACAGTTCAGCCTTGTGATACAAACCAAGCAAGGTTAGATTCAGATTTTGCGTAAAAGTTTCTACCATTCAGTTTTACGCTATTGAGCATAACTTCAAATCCAACTGTTGGATCGAGCTGAAACTTTACCAGAAGATTCCAGAGCTGTTTGTCTATGTTGGGGTATATTTTCAGGAGAATCCACGTTCGAAAAGGACTTGCAATAGAGGTCCGAATAGGCTATACGAATTCTGTTATTTACTTCCTTTTGACTTGTGGACTTTCTATTTGGCAAAGATCCTTTTCCTACAAGGATGTGGGTGCTTATTTCAGAAATTTCATAGTTCCACAAGGATCTTTAATGAGCTGCAATATAATCTCCAATTGTGGCAATGATTCATTAATGTTTCGGAATCCTTTTCTTATAAGGATTCCATATTCATCCTAGCTACACAAGGAAAAAAGGGCTGGTGGTATTTAATGACAAGTTAGTTATTTTTATTATTTTCTTTCATGTTTGGACTTAATTAATACTTTGTTTTCAGTTAGGATCCAAGGCTTGTTTGGATTTTGGGTCAGTTTTCAGTGGACCTCATATAAGTCCACATAAGGGGTCCACTAGGGTTAATTCTTCAAGAACTATTTAAACTCATGTAAGCCAAAATTTTGGTAGCTTTGATGATTATTACTTCTGAATGTTTTAGTTTTAACGTGTGAGAGTAGCTTTTTAATGCCATTGGAATCACTTCATTTCGACCTCTAGAGCTCACGCTTTGCACAAAACATCGACTAAAGGTTAAATCTGCCAATTACTCTCCAAATTTACTCCTTTTTGCATCTTTCATCCAAAAATGCCTTCAAAACATAAACCAAAGAATATCAAAGCATTTTATATATAAAACATAGATGAAACAAAGGGTTTAATCCAACGAGAGCGCAACTTTCCAGGAAAAAGTTTCAACACGAATGATAAAGAAGGATTTTGTCTCTAACATTAAACTGTTTTCTTGTAATCATTTGGTCATGGAGACTCTTGGTCTTTTCTTTGTAAATCCTTGCATTCTCATAAGCATCATTTCGAATATCTTCCAACTCTTGCAATCGCAACTTTCTTGCAATCCCAGCAGCATCATGATCCATGTTACATTGTTTAATGACCCAAAAAGCTTTGTGTTCAAGCTCCACTGGTAGATGACATGCTTTTCTGTAAATCATCATCCTATAAGGTGACATTCCTATAGATGATTTGTAAGCAGTCCGATAAGCCCAAAGTGCATCACCAAGTCGTAAACTCCAATCTCACCGGTTATGTTGCATTGTCTTCTGTAAAATGGACTTGATTTCTTGATTTGAAATTTAAGCTTGGCCATTCGTTTGAGGATGGTATGCTGTGGAAGTTCGATGAGTCACGTGATATTTCTTGATCCATGTGGTCACGCAAATGGTTGAGCAATGCGAGAGTTTGTGTTGAGATAGATGCCTCGAAAATACTAGTTAATGACATACCACAACAATATGCTCTAATAATGAAGTTGATAAACCTTCAATGGCGGTTAAGACCAAGAGGAAAAATGGTGTTGTTAGAACTAACTTCATGGATAACAAGCAAAATCAGTTTCAATGGTAGGAAGTTGTTAAAAGGAATACGGGTTCTAAGAACGGTAAGAATGGTCATTCTGCATCTAGTATGTGTAATATTGATTGTAGTGAAGATGAAAATCCAGTTTCTGCTTTTGTTATTAATAGTTTACGAGGAGATATAGTGCAAGAGAAAGGGGGTCCCATTTACTGTTTTACATCAAAGGATTGATACTCCAATATTGCTACCTATGAGACCATTAAAAGAAAATCTATTTTGGGTACTTCAGCTATAAGTGAGTTTGATATGCGAAGATTGATATTGAAGTTAAGGAAGGTGATACAGATGAGGAGTTGATATGGTTCAGGTTCAGCCTTTGATTCCTTATAGTAAGTATTTGGTTTTATGTTTGAGATTGGTTGATGCACCTCGTGATCACGTGGTCACGCAACCCACATGCAAAGAAACCAATTCCTTTCCTTCCAAATATAATAAACAACAGTAGCTAACATTAATCTCGTAAGAACAAAATGAAAAGAGCACCCTCCACTCAAGTTAGAGAGCCAAGAGATGTTGTTAACCCAAGAGCAACGATAAAAAGGGATGAGACATTTGAATCATACCAAATGCAATGAGAGAATGGGCAGTCAAAAAATGAGTGATCAACATCTTCCCTATCACCTCCACATAAAGGGCATCAGATAACCTGAATAACACCATAGGATCATAGCCTATCTTGAGTAGAGAGAGCTTCATGAATAGCAATCTAAATGATAAATGAAAATTACAGGATAGCATGTTTATGTCCAAACAAGTTTCCACCACTCCACTTTATCCTGAACAGGATGAACAAAGTTCCAAGCACAATGAATAGAGAAGATACCCCTTGGAGCATCCTTTCAACACACAAGGTCACACCTACCATCATCCAGAAGAAATAATACATCAAAGAAGTGGGAGTACATCAAATAAGATCAATCTACTCGGGCGATATAGGAGGAAGAGGCAAAATCCACTCCTTACCAGCAATAATACATCTCAACCTCATATCCCTCCCCAAGTTAGAATCCATAATAATAATGCCCCTAAAAAACTCCACCAAGAGGCCCAAAGGGTGCCAAATATCAAGCCAGAGTGAAATAGAACGCCCATCTCCTACATGGAAGTAGAAGAATTTTTTAACATCACGACTAAATCCAAGAATCTTTCTCCAACTTCAAGAATAATTTCCTGGGGAAGGAATCTCCCAAATACTCCCACCACGTAATAAATAAAAAGAAATCCAGGATGACCATCTAGAGTTGGTCGGATTACATATTGATGTGAACCTCGTGATAACGGGGCCACGCACGCACCCATACACAAAGACACCAAATCCTTGGAAAGCCAAGTAAAGTCAGGTTTGATAGGAGTGTGACACAAAGATAACTTGTACATAGGTACCAGCACCATTGGAAACGAAAATCCTCAACCACGAATATTAATTCGCGAACGAGAAGTATAAGGATGACACCACGAAGTTAGTTGTTCTTCGATAAGTCATTTCAGTTCTTTAGAGAACCAAGGAAGGGAGAGTATCTCACCAACACACACACAAATTGCGGCAAACAAGAAGTTTTATTAATCTGAATTGTCTAACTTACATGTCTAGTTAAGCTTTTATTTATAATAACTCTAGACTGAAACAAACCCTAAGCCTTATATGGACTTATATGAGGTCCACTTACAATTATACCCAAATAATCACAGTCATCTTCATCCGCATCTGCGCTTCGTCAACAAACTCTTCAAAATCAGATATGACATTCCGTACAGCCATACGTCCTAGACAAACAACTCCAGTTGCATGCCTATATGGCTCGTAATTGGAAAGTTACGTCAGCATTTTATGTCGCTGATTTGTTTAAATCGATAAAATTTGGTTAGTAGCACAAAATATATCCTCACACCTCTCATGTATCAGACAAAAAAATCAAGGCTTCTCATTCTAGTAAGCTCACTACGCCTTTTACCTCACATCTTACTTCCTTGGCTTTCCGGGAATTGGTGTCTTTGCGTGTTGGATGCGTGACCACGTGATGATGCGAACCTCGTAATCATTTAATTATTTTTGCGTGACCAACGGTAGGATTAAGAATTATAATTATTGCCGCAAAACTGGACAGGTATGCATTTTATATCAGAATCTGAATTTAATTATTTTTTCATTGCCCAGATCATATCATTTCCTAACCTTAGAAGGAAAAGTCATTAAATTAGCAACAAAGGAGGAAATTTTTTTTTCTTATTTGTCCAAGTAAAACAAGGAAAATTAAGGACCTAAAAGGGGGTGGCAGCATAAGTTTTCAAATCAGATTTCTTCTAGTTTATTTGGGACTTCTTAAGGGTGACAAATCTAATTCTAGCATATTTAGGATAGTAATTTTCGGATTTTGTTTTTACTTGTCTTTCTTACGAAAATAGTCATGTCAACTTGTCCTTTTTTGAAATTATTGTTTAACAGATATTTTGTTAATCACTCATACCATGCTCTCGGTGCTTCTTTAGACCTTAAACGGTTTTCTTTAACCTGTGTATGTGATCAAAAAACAAATGATTAGTGAAACCTTTAGGTTCTATTTAAAAATGCACTCTTCACATTCATCTTATACAATTTGAAATTCAAGTGACAAACAATATGCACACATATCCCAAATGAGCTACTGGTGCAAATATCTCATCAAAATCAATTCATTTGACTTAAGTGTATCCTTGTGCCACCAGTCTTGCTTTATTTCTGATAATTGTTCCATGCTTGTTTGATTTGTTCTTGAAGATCCATTTGGTTTCAATTATGTTGTGACTATAAGGATGTGGAACTAGTTCTTATATATCATTTTGTATGAGCTAAATTAGTTCCTCATGCATGGCATTGATCCACTTTTCATTTTTTAGGGTATCTTCAACCTTCTTAGGTTCAATCTGTAATAAAAAGCATACATATAAGACTAGATTGGTTACTCTTTTTTTTTAATCTCATACCTTAATCTAATTTTCCAATAATGTTCTTCTTATGATAATTGTGTTTTATTCATGAGGAAGGTTCTTTCTCTAATGACAATTCAAAAACATGAGAAGAAATATCCTCCTGGTCTAAAAATATGTATAACAAAGAATATATACAACAATGTTGACATCTTCCCCTAGAAGTATAATGTTACTTTCTTACTATTCAACATAGTTCGAGCCATTTCTTGTGTATATCTATTTTTCCTCTCAACTATACCATTTTGTTGAGAAGTGATATAAGAGTAGAGAATTCTTGATGTACATCATGTTCATCACAATAAGATGAAAAGTTGGAGTAGATGTGGAATCGCTACTCGATGATGCGGAGGTATCTTCGCTCGAGACCATAGTACCGGTTCAAAAGGCCCATAACTTTTGATCCGACCGTTGGATCTCCATCAAATTTTTACAGGAGTTTCCGGACGCTGTTTTTCAAGGGGTAGATGTGGAATCGCTACTCGGTGATGCGGAGGTATCGTCGCTCGAGACTAGAGTAACGGTTCGAAAAGGCCATAACTTTTGATCCGACCGTTGGATCTCCATCAAATTTTTACAGGAGTTTCCAGACGCTGTTTTCCTAGGAGTAGATGTGGAATCGCTACTCGGTGATGCAGAGGTATCGTCGCTCGAGACCACAGTACCGGTTCGAAAGGGCCATAACTTTTGCTTTGACCGTTGGATCTCCTTCAAATTTTTACAGGAGTTTCCGGACGTTGTTTTCCTAGGAGTAGATGTGGAATCGCTACTCGATGATGCGGAGGTCTCGTCGCTCGAGACTAGAGTACTGGTTTGAAAAGGCCATAACTTTTGATCTGACCGTTGGATCTCCCACAAATTTTAACAGGAGTTTCCGGACGGTGTTTTCTTAGGAGTAGATGTGGAATCGCTACTCGATGATGCAGAGGTATCTTCGCTCGAGACCACAGTACCGGTTCGAAAGGCCCATAACTTTTGATCCGACCGTTGGATCTCCATCAAATTTTTACAGGAGTTTGCGGACGCTGTTTTCCAAAGAGTAGATGTGGAATCGCTACTCGGTGATGCAGAGGTATCATCACTCGAGACCATAGTACCGGTTCGAAAGGGCCATAACTTTTGATCTGACCGTTGGATCTCCCTCAAAATTTAACAGGAGTTTCCGGATGCTGTTTTCCTAGGAGTAGATGTGGAATCGCTACTCGATGATGCGGAGGTCTCGTCGCTCGAGACTAGAGTACCGGTTCGAAAGGCCCATTACTTTAGATCCGACCGTTGGATCTCCATCAAATTTTTACAGGAGTTTCCGGACGCTGTTTTCCTAGGAGTAGATATGGAATCGCTACTCGGTGATGCAGAGGTATCGTCGCTCGAGACCAGAGTACCGGTTCAAAAGGGCCATAACTTTAATTTAACAGGAGTTTCTAGACGCTGTTTTCCTAGCAGTCGATATGGAATCGCTACTCGATGATGCGTAGGTATCTTTGCTCGAGACCACAATACCGCTTCGAAAAGGCCATAACTTTTGATTCAACCACTGGATCTCCCTCAAATTTTACAGGAGTTTTCGGACGCCATTTTCCTAGAAGTAGATGTGGAATCGCTACTCGATGATGCGGAGGTATCGTCACTCGAGACTAGAGTACCGGTTCGAAAGGGCCATAACTTTTGATCCGACCGTTGGATCTCTATCAAATTTTTACAGGAGTTTCCGGACGCCGTTCTCCTAGGAGTAGATGTGGAATCGCTACTCGATGATGTGGAGCTATCGTCGCTCGAGACTAGAGTACCGGTTCGAAAGGGCCATAACTTTTGATCCGACCGTTGGATCTCCATCAAATTTTTACAGGAGTTTCCGGACGCCGTTGTCCTACGAGTAGATGTGGAATCGCTACTCGATGATGCGGAGGTATCTTCGCTCGAGACCACAGTACCGGTTCGAAAGGCCCATAACTTTTGATCCGACCGTTGGATCTCCATCAAATTTTTACAGGAGTTTTCGGACACTGTTTTTCAAGGAGTAGATGTGGAATCGCTATTCAGTGATGCGGAGATATTGTCCCTCGAGACTAGAGTAACAGTTCGAAAGGGCCATAACTTTTGATCCGACCGTTGAATCTCCATCAAATTTTTACAGGAGTTTCCGGACGCTGTTTTCCTAGGTGTAGATGTGGAATCGCTACTCGATGATGCGGAGGTATCGTCCCTCGAGACTAGAGTACTGGTTTGAAAGGGCCATAACTTTTGATCTGACCGTTGGATCTCCCTCAAAATTTAACAGGAGTTTCCGGACGCTGTTTTCCTAGGAGTAGATGTGGAGTCGCTACTCGATGATGCGGAGGTCTCGTCGCTCGAGACTAGAGTACCGGTTCGAAAGGCCCATTACTTTAGATCCGACCGTTGGATCTCCATCAAATTTTTACAGGAGTTTCCGGACGATGTTTTCCTAGGAGTAGATATGGAATCGCTACTCGGTGATGCAGAGGTATCGTCGCTCGAGACCAGAGTACCGGTTCAAAAGGGCCATAACTTTAATTTAACAGGAGTTTCTAGACGCTGTTTTCCTAGCAGTCGATATGGAATCGCTACTCGATGATGCGTAGGTATCTTTGCTCGAGACCACAATACCGATTCGAAAGGGCCATAACTTTTGATCCGACCGTTGGATCTCCCTCAAAATTTAACAGGAGTTTCCGGACGCTGTTTTCCTATGAGTAGATGTGGAATCGCTACTCGGTGATGCGGAGGTTTCGTCACTCGAGACCACAGTACCGGTTCGAAAGGGCCATAACTTTGGATCCGACCGTAGGATCTCCCTCAAATTTTACAGGAGTTTCTGGTCGCCGTTTTCCTAGTAGTAGATGTGGAATCGCTACTCGATGATGCGGAGGTCTCGTCGCTCGAGACTAGAGAACCGGTTCGAAAGGCCCATTACTTTAGATCTGACCGTTGGATCTCCATCAAATTTTTACAGGAGTTTCCGGACGCTGTTTTCCTAGGAGTAGATATGGAATCGCTACTCGGTGATGCGGAGGTATTGTCGCTCGAGACCACAGTACCGGTTCGAAAGGCCCATAACTTTTGATTCGACCGTTGGATCTCCATGAAATTTTACAGGAGTTTTCGGATGCCGTTTTCCTAGGAGTAGATGTGGAATCGCTACTCGATGATGCGGAGGTATCGTCGCTCGAGACGAGAGTACCGGTTCGAAAGGGCCATAACTTTTGATCCGACCGTTGGATCTCCATCAAATTTTTACAGGAGTTTCCGGACACCATTTTCTTAAGAGTAGATGTGGAATCGCTACTCGATAATGCGTAGG
>Ga0325405_1008690_pt1 | contig 10060 bp, 4 predicted proteins | sample PopdelMetagenome_21_FD_205663 | JGI IMG/M metagenome (GOLD analysis project Ga0325405, IMG submission 205663) | Populus deltoides microbial communities from Bellville, Georgia, United States - Xylem-Control-R2 | ecosystem: Host-associated > Plants > Phyllosphere > Stem > Wood/Secondary xylem...
GAGACCAGTGAAGTTACTTGTAAACCATACTGGCACTAAAATGCTTGTGCAAGATTTGGAACTGCTATCAGCTACAGGGCTACAGCCATTATTTGGTGGTTGATGACCAGTAACTCACCTCTCCAAGTCTAAACTATCTTAAGCAATCTTCACATATTATCAAACCCATAATTTTCCTGTGCATGTCAGGTTCTTGCAGCTGGGACATCAAAAGCTAGAACATGCTGAGGATTAGATTTGCAACACTAATAAACTAAACTTGGGCTCAAACAAAGAGAAACATTTCATTTACACAAACATAGCAAATATTAAACAGATGGTGAACGAAAACACAGTAACTGAAGTCGAAATACAAGGAAGGAACAAGTACGTTTACTACAAGAGAACGCAATAGCATTACTTTTGCACATAAAGCGTGTGATGACAATTGTCTGCAATTAATTCAAGTCAGCCACCACAAATCAACAAAAACTAATAGGAAACAACACGGGCAAGTAAAAACAAACCCCCCACATCCAACACCAGGGCCCACCCCTTTTCTTTGGGCCGTTATATTAGGGGCCTTCTTCCTAGCTATATGGATGAACACTTCTCCACCTTTTACCTCTTGCTAGCAGCTATCTGATAAGTGCACCTCAGGCTATCTTACTATCAAACATGTACATAAACAAAAAGGGTTTTGACAAAAGGGGGATGGGATTTGGGAGAAAAACGTGGGAGAAGAAAACATGAAGAAAGCAGAGCTATCCAGCCGCCTGATCCATATGTATCCTGGTAGAGAGAGAATTGTTGCCGGTCAGACCTCACGATGAAATAACTGCCAGGTGTATCACAGAAATAACTGCTAGATATCAATCCCATACCACTTAACTTGCTTATGTCCCAGCCAGGTGCATAAAATTTAGACCCATTTGTCGTTTCACATGATCCGGTATCAACTTATTAACAAGCTCAGGAGAAGCCCCATTTAACTGTAAAGAAACAAACAATAACACAGAGTGAACAAATAGAATTACCTTGGCCAGGTGCATACCAAATAATTGGATAACAAAATTGCAATAAAATAACAAGAGCAACAAAGAAATTGCCCAACTAAAAACATAGTCCATCTTATGTGTGAATGCTTGCATTTTGTTTTTCTAAAAGGTCAGATGAAAAAACAATCAGAATCAGAAAGTTGACATACTTCCTGTTTAAAGTTGAAGAGAGATGGTAAAGGGCGGCCATTTGGCAGGCGAGCATTGGGTTCTCGGAGTTCATCAAAGAAAGGGTGTGCGCATGCTTCCAACTGTGATAAAAAAGTAAATTGTCAGATTTCAATGGGCAAACATGCATCTCAAGTAGCAAAAAATAAAGTAACATCAAGATTTGTTTTTCTTTAAAAAATAAATAATGATGGCCATTTACTGCAGTTGAATAAAAAGAAAGTTACAACAAGGTCATGGAGTTGCCACTTGACATGAATCTTGCACATCAACACACAAGGGAGAGAGCAAGGTTGAAACTACATAAAGACAGAAAAAAGAATAACTTGCACTCACCGCCGTGCAGCGAAGACTTGGTGAGTATTGCAGCAGCCGCGATGCAAGATCAATTGCCTCTGGAGGCATCCTCTTGTGGAAAACCTAAATAGATGAACAACTAAATGAAACTCTAATATAAATCAAATTGTACCAAGACATAAGATTATGGTACTTGAATGATCAACAATTGTTTCCTTGTGGATCTCAACATGCACAAACAACGAAATATAATAATTCATAATATTTTAGCTGCAGGAAAAAGAAAGACACCTCAAAGTCATTCATGAAAAGGAACTAAAAGCATACCTTGTGCCATGGGTGTGCCTTTATCTGTGGAAACCTAAAATCAGTATAGTTTGGGTTCATACATCGAATTTCTTCTCTTGTTGGAGTGCCAAGAACCTGTAAAACAGTGTGTAAGATGTTTGTTCATGGTCATGTGAATTGCATTATTAAAAGCATCAATAAGCAACACGTACCTTAATAATATCTACAAGCTGGTCCACTGCATTTTCTCCTGGAAATAGTGGCTGTAAAAATATTCAAATGGCCAGCAGTCAACTACAAATTACCATTTGGAATACTGTCAAAAGAGCAGTCTTAAAATGCAATAAAAAGAACTGCTAACCTGGCCAAGGAGCAGCTCGGCAAGGACACAACCAGCAGACCATATGTCGATTGATGTTGTATATTCTGTGGCACCGAATATAAGTTCTGGAGCCCGGTAGAATCGGGAACATATGTATGATATGTTAGCTTCACCTTTGACCTATTCACAGGGAACCTTGATTGTCAATGCATGGAACATTGTATAGAAAGAATGAGAAGCAATAAAGTCAGATCATATCACACTGGCACTGAAAGCTTTCAAGTAAACAAGGGCTTCAACTTTAGTAGTCACTCAATTATTATTAGCATCTATAACCAGTACTTGCAGAACTACATGAGCAAATAAAGTGGATCTTAAATTTGGTCCACCAAACCACACAAGTTCCTCAACCCGGCCATGAAAGAGATGCAAGTCACATGATAAATTTTTTCATTTGATAAAACAATTTACAGGTTTCAAACTCTTGGAGATAGAGATATGAAGACATTTAGAATAAGGATTTGCACAGCAATACTAAGACCACCTTGACACCATACTCTAAATACTCAAGACACTCATCTGCAACAACTATTACTTGCATTCGGAGATACTGGATTATTGAAAATTGGTAGCCCTAAAATTGAAAGGAACAATATGATAAGAATACATTGAAAATCTGACGCTCGATCAGATCAACTGTATGATATTATACACTGATTACCAAAAAAAACTAATCAAACAAGGATGCATAAAGCATTACACCAATGTTGCGGGAAACATTCATTTTCAAAGTTGTATACATTCCATGGAAACAGAAGGCACGTGAATTAATTGCAATGATATCCCTTTTGGTTAAGAACCAGGACAATATCCCAAAGACAGACAACAAACTATCTTGCAACTTAAGAGTAGTCAGACAAAGCAAATATGAGGAATCACAAACTAGAAGAAAGTCAGCATACCAGCACTTTTGCACTTCCAAAATCGCAAAGCTTAACCTGGTGAGTAAGTGGATCAACCTGCAGACAGCCCAAGAATGCCTTCAGATAACAGCTACCATCTTTAAACATGCATTTATAGTAAGGAAGCATACCAAAAGATTTTGTGGCTTTAAATCCCGATGGCAAACTCCAGGAACAGCATGGATATAAGCCAGTCCCCTGAAAATCTGGAAAACAAGAAAGTCCTGTAATTAATACCACAAGGCTTATAATACGGCAACAAATCAACTCCAGATGCACGTAACATGCAATACCTGGTACATGTAAAGTTTCACATAAATAAGCGGCATTGTTTGTTTTGCATTGCTGTAATGCTTCAAAACACGATACATGCTCTCAGGAACATACTCCATGACCAAGTTAAGAAAGAGTTCATTGTTATTTGTCGTGGAAAAGAAACAGTGCTTCAGGGAAATGACATTAGGATGATCCATCACTCGCATTAGCTGCAATTCTCGATTCTTATATCTTCTGTCCTGCAAAACCTTCTTTATCGCTACAGTCTCCCCGGTTTCCAAACATTTTGCCTACAAAAAAGAGAGAGATCAAATGACCCTGTTCACACAACTCTTTCTTAATCGTCAATTACTTCAACAGAGAACACATTTGCATACCTGGAAGACTACACCAAATGACCCTGTTCCCACAACTCGCTCTGCCATGTAACTGATGGTCTACAAGAAACCAAAACATCAACGAAATTAATCTGACCATCAGCAAACTAAATCTCCAAAAATTTGCTTGAAAATCATATATTGATTCTCAACACCCTATGATAACTACAGAAAAAGAGAGAACCCTTGACAAAACAGAAACAGAAACAAAAAGGTATTCAACAAAAAAAAAAAGTTACCTGCTTGGGCTCTCCATTTTTACCCCCAATTGTAGTCGAAATTATATGCCCGGTGACCGGATCATTCCCATCAGCAACACGGGTGGTCATTTCCTACCAAACACACGGACATCAGTGATCTTAGATCTATATAATAACTGTAATCACGCTTTATAAAAGAAGAAAAATTGGTTAGCTAGAGAAAAAGAAAAAAAAAAGGGAGAGAGATCTTAGATCATGATGATGAAGGAAAATAAATCAAAATTACAAATTTTATGGTATGAACTCACTATCTAGATCTATTCTAGCAGAACTATTTCTATCAATCAAAGAAGCTAAAAGCTAATTCCCAAAAAAAAAAGGCTTTATAGCTATAAAAATGCAGGGAAATAAAGAAAGCCCAGATCTTAAAAATACACCCTAATGCAAAAGAAGATTTGCTTGGATGCTGAGAATAAAAAAGAAAAAAAAATTGTAAACATTTAAAAAAAAAAAGCATCTAATCTTCTTGCAATTATTTACCTCTTACCTTCTAAGACCCAAAATTAGAAAAACAAAAACATAAGACAAAGCCAACTCTCTCGTGTCTGATTTTCCCGAGGAAAATGCAAGGATTTCAACATAAATTTAAAAAAGTGAGAAAAAGAGAGAAATTACCTTATCTTCAGCCATGTGTAAGAGAAAAGGAAAGAAAGCTGATGCTGATTAAGTTTGTATTTGCTTCAGAAATTAGTAAAGAGAGATCATGTTAAGGCAATAATAGAGATGGCCAAAAAAAGAAGAAGAAGACGACCCAACAAAACAAAACACAGAGGATGAGAGGGGGGGTGTCAAATTAGACAGAGAGAGAGAAAGACAACATCAACAACAATTACAACAACAACAAGCCCATGTGATTCCAGCCCCTCTCTCTCTCTTCCTCTCTCCCTCTTTCTTTTTCTTTTTGTCAATTCTTTTCTTTTCTTTTTTCTTTTGTTTTGGTGTCCCTCTCTCTCTCTTCTCTCTCTCTCTCTGTCTATCTATCTACTTTCCGTTCTCTTCGCTTTTCTTTTAACCTCTGGTTTCGACAGAATTACGATAATGGGATTTGAACCTTGTTTTGTTGACAACGTCACAATTATTGGGACGGCTGCTTGGACCTCAGTGTCCGCCCCCTGTTTCTTCCTTCCCGTTACCGTTAAATCCTAAAAAGAAAAGAGAGCAGTCTCTCTGTTTCTTTTCTTCTGCCCGTTGAAAAGGAAATATTCCTATCAGATCAAATTTTACTTGTGCTTTTACGTCTGTGAGATTCAACTTTTATTTGTTTAGTATTAATATATATTGAGTTTATAAATTAATATTTCAATTTATATTTATTAACTTTTTGATGAATTTGAGATTACTCGTCTGGGTAAAATTTAAAAAAAAATTTAAAATTAATTTTTTTATATTTTTAGATTGTTTTGATGTTTTAATATTAAAAATAATTTTAAAAAATATTATTTTAATACAAATTCAATTAAAAAACATCTTAAAAAGCAACATAAACACACTCTAATATTGTATCCTTTCCATTTTTCAAATGATAAAAGATTAGTTTCTCACTTCATCAATTCAATTGGAGATTGGAATGAACAAACTTCAACTATGAGTGGACCAATTTTATGCGAGGATAATTTGCCTAAAACTTAATTAGTTTGATAATGTCTTGTTGTTAAGACAAATAATAAAGTAAAACATGAAGCAAATCTTTACATGAACATCTAATTTACAAGAAGTTGTATGTTTAATTTATTTCTGCATTTTGCGAATCAACTTATATGTTGAAAATTAGTTTATTGTATATCTAATGACTTCATAATTGTTTTTTTAGACTAGTTGAAAAATATATTTATTATGCAAGCATTTTGTGTAATGATTTGATAGTTCAATTTGGAAATAAGAAATCCATTGACAATCCTTAATTATTGTAATCTTATTTGTAATTGTGATAAATATTATTTTTTAAAGTATTTTTCGCTTGAAAATATATCAAAATAATATTTTTATTTATTTTTTTAAAAAAAATTGATATCAGCCCATCAAAACAATTAAAATACAACAAAAAAAATAATTTAAAACCAAAATATAATTTAAAATTTTTTAAAAACATTATTAAACTGCAAAAACAAGCATCTTAAGCCATTAACATTGGTGTTTTGTCAAAAAGGAAATCATGTTGAGCATCCTGAAAAAAAAAAACCTATAATTTTTCCTCTTAAAAAGTGAAAAACGTTTTCTTGAGACAACTCGATGGCTTTACTTAGGTGTTGTTTGATAGTGTGGCTACGTGTGAGGTTTAAAGTGGGCCGTTGGAAAATGTGTTTAGTTAGGTTAAAATCGGGTTTTATTTTGGTGAGACCCATCAAGAATTGAGGCTACACTCAGGGTTGAACAAAAACAAGATAGTTGAGCTTTGCAAACAGTAGCTCACCTCATTTTTCAAAATTCATCGACAAAACACATATCCTAAAGAGAAGAAAAAAAGCAGTTGGAATATCCAACTTCCCAAAACCTCAACAATTCATCTAAAAAATCAAAGCAAAAATACCTTGGAATCTTTTCTTGGCCAGTCAGATTCCTTATCTCTCTCATAAAAAATTTGAGATCTTTGTTTTCTCTGACTATCTTCTCTTTTCTGTTGTCAAAAATAATTTCTCTTCCTTTTTTCTATTCGATACGCTTCTGCAGTGTAATGATCTTGTAGATATGTTTAAAAAGGCAATTTTTTTCATTTTTTATTGCTTTCACCGTGACCAGTTTTTTTATCTTATGTACTTGTCTTCTTCAAAATGAATACATGATTTGGCATCTCCTTGTTTTGTCGTTGCAGAAAAAAAAGAAATGAAGTCCATTTTTTTATTGTTTCTCGTACTTTTGTATTTATTGTTGATGAATCTATTTACAGATCTGTGTTAGTTTTGAAAGCACAAGAACAAGGGGATCCTGAAAACTTGTATGGGAACAAAAAGAGAAGGTGCTGTAAAAGTGATTATGTGTTTATTTTTACAAATATTTAACTAATTACATGTTTTAATAATACATGAATTAAAGTTTGGATGTTGTGTATTGTTCTTGTTTACAATATTGCGAATATATGGTGTTGTAAGGTAGGTTAATTAACCATCAGCATTACTGGGTTTGTTGCTAACATGAAAAAAAAATTAGGTGTTGTGAAGTAGGTTAATTAACCATTTGCATTTCTAGGTCATTTGCATTTATGGGTCTACAATACTGCAACCTTCGTTGATTGCTTTTATTTACAGGATATTTTGTTGGACCTTTTTCTATTTCATCATGTACTATATTTTAAAGGATTTCAATTAAATCTTTTATTGATATGAGAAAAACTAAGAAGGATTATGCAATGAGAGAGAGAGAGAGAAAGAGAGAGGATCTTTCAAAATCTGTAAATGGGACAATTAAAGAGATTGAAAGAGGAGTTATGTTGGATAGCAAACCTGTTATGTAATTAGAAAAGCAAAGAAATAACTATTTGAGTGAAAATTTTACTTAGACAAAATGAATACTCAATTATGATTTTGTGAATGTGAATTGACAGAAATTAATATACAAGAAGAAATTAATTTTTTAAGTTTGTATATTGACCAAATTAATATACAGAAATATATACTACATAAGGTTCTCTTCTTTGGTTAATCATTGTATACTAACCAAATTGTTTTGTCCAATGACCTATTACTTTGCAATTGTCCATTTTTTTTTAGTTTTAACCCTTACATTCTCCATGCAACCGTGGCTTCTTCTAACCACTGACTTTTGATGGGACGTTAATTAATTTTAGCTGATGCTATTATATATTGCATTACATGTTTGATCTAACGACCACATATATATTTGATGGTCTAAGTTCATTTTTGGGACTAGAAGTCCTTTTCTTTTCATTTCTATTTTCTCAACTTCATTGATTGTTTAAGTCAAAGTTTTTAAACCCGGTCCAATCCAATGCTCGGGTTTCGGGTTTTGACCGGGTCACCAGGTTTTGACTGGGTCACACGGGTCAATCTCTATTTAAAAAAAAATCAAAACGACATCGTTTTAATAAAAAAAAAAGGTCAACGGGTTGCAATCGGGTTTTTGACCGGGTTTTGCCGGGTTATAACTTTTCCTATTTTTTCTTCAACCCGGCCAGGTTACAACCCCGGGCCGGGCCGGATTTCAAAACCATGGTCTGAGTACTTGTATGTTAAATATACTTGCATTAAAGATTAGTCAAATTCTAAGCATGTTATAATTCATTATGTTTGCTTTCAAATATGTTATCTAGCTAGGAATGAAAGGTCCTCAAACTATAGATAATGCTGCTTGGACTAAAAAAAATATTAAATGCCTTTTGTGACCTTTACATCAAGGCTATTGACATGAGAATGAGATAAAATACTCATTTTGACAAAACTGGTTGGAAATATTTATTGACATCCTTCAAAGAACAAACTGGTCATATATTCACCAAGGCACAATTGAAGAATAAATGAGATGGCTGCAAAAAGGATTAGAGAATATAAACGAAGGTCATTTCTGAAACTGGTGTGGACTGGAGTAATGAATTAGAAACAATATCTGCTAGTGATGAGTGGTAGAAAGTAAAGATTCATGTTATTTGGCATGATCCTTAATCTTTAATTTGTTTAAATCTTAGTTCAATAATTAATAAATTATTTAAAGTTGCATTAAATAATTTTATTTGTTTTGTGTAGGACATAAAAGGAGCAAAAAAGTTTAGGTAAGCTGGTATTGAACCGTCTTTACGTATGAAGTTTGACATAATATTCTCAAACATTGTTGCTACTAGAGATTATGCATAAACACATGGTCTAGAGTCTTGTGTGATGATAATGTTGGTGTTGATGGTAATCAAAATGTCAATGTTGATCAAATTGATTTGGAAGAAGGAAACGGTGATTCGAAAGAGGATGAAATTCCAAATTTTATTGACGATGTTTGTAACATGGTTAGAGGGGTTAATATATCCACTAGTAGCAACACACGCAGTAGTGACAAGAGGAAAGAAAGAGAACGGTATAAGGTTCAAGCTGGGGAAAAAAAGAATTCTAGAATTGGGTTACAACTATTATCATATTGGGATCAATTAGTTGACAACATGTCAAACAATAGTGATTCAACATCTATTTGTAAAGATAGGAAAGGGTGTAGTATTTATGAGATTATAAGCGAGTTTCATTCAATTATAACTCGGCTTTGCGGGTCAACTTGGAGACTTCATGACTCGGTCCCTTGCCTGGTTGTGTTTTCAAGTTAAAAACGGGTAAGAGCTGACTAGATGCGATCCAATTGACCTAAAGGGTCCAAATGCCACCCGATCACAACCTAATTTGACTTCAGAAAAAAAATTTCAAGACCATGTTATTATAACCCTTATATAGATTGAGATGACAACGTATTTGATCAATCTGGGCCAATCAAGACTAACCGATCAAACCTGCACCCATGTTATGGATCTAGTTGGGCTACTAACTTTCTTTTTTAGAATCTATTTTTTATTTGATCAAACAATAATAAAAATAGATATGTATAGTAAAACCACTAAATAAGTTTTTTAAAATAGTATTTTGAAAGACTATATAAAAAGAATACTCGCTAATGTAATGAAAAAAAGGTCATTATTTTATTAAAAAATAAAGAAAATTTTGAAAAATATTTAACAAAATAACATACAAAATAATTTTTTAATGAATTACAATTAAAATTAAAAGAAAAAAAAGACAGGTTAAAAAAAGGCCAAGTGCATGACTCAAGGTGGTGCAATTAAAAAAAAGTTAAGCTTGCGTACTTGATCTCTTTTTTTTTTTTCTTAAAATGGATGGCTAACGCGTTGTCCATCCATTTTTTTTTCAAAAAAGATAGCAAACAATGCTATGACTACCATTGCAAATGATGTGTGTGGTTGAAAAATTAGGTTGGTTTTTTTTGGACCTAATACTCTTAGTACTTTAATAAACCAATCTCTTAACTTAAATCACCTTTAAATTGGTTCAAAAACACAAAATCAAATTATTATTTTTATCAACCCTAAATTACTTTTTTTAACAAGATAAAGACTCAAAATTACCTAAAT
>Ga0325405_1008692_pt1 | contig 10059 bp, 5 predicted proteins | sample PopdelMetagenome_21_FD_205663 | JGI IMG/M metagenome (GOLD analysis project Ga0325405, IMG submission 205663) | Populus deltoides microbial communities from Bellville, Georgia, United States - Xylem-Control-R2 | ecosystem: Host-associated > Plants > Phyllosphere > Stem > Wood/Secondary xylem...
TACCCCGTTTGACTGCTTAAAAAATCCAAAAAACTGAAAACAAAGCCAAAACCGATAAAGCTCAACTATTTAACTATCTGAAGCAAGAACTTCTCAGCTCAACTAATTAAGAAACACAAAAAACCCTCTAATTCTTCATGCTTTCCTTCAGTTTCTCAGCAACCAGACAGGCCGTGAATAACAAGAATTCCGATTCGAAAAAACAAAATCCAAATTTAAGATGTTAACTGTAAGTACCTCGAGATTTGATTGGAATCGACGGAATCAGGTGTGGAGATTACGCGGACGGATCAAACGACGGGGAGTCTTCAGGGATCTTAGAAGCAACGGCAGCGAGGGGGATAAAAAAGAGGAGGCGGAGAGTGAGAGGAAATAGCGAGGCGAGAGACGCGAAAAAATGAAGAGAGGGATAGGTGGAAAAGACGAATAGAAGAAAAGAAGAGGACGTCGGAGGTGGTGGTACACGTGCTAAAGTCATTACAACCCATGTTCCATTTTATTTTAAGGTTTTGATTTATTTTTATTAAATCCTAGATGTAATTAATTATTTTCTTTTTGTTTTAATAAAGAGAAGAAGAGAGACCACATCATTTATTTGGAAAGTTTAATTTAGTAAGTAGTACTGAAGGATATTAATTGGTGGAGACAGATATTTTCCCCTCATTTCTTTTTGGTATTTATTACTTTTATTTTGTCACATGGGATTTGATACCTTTATTTTCTTATATTTTTTCTTATATTTTTCTTTGTATTCATGAATTCTTTTTTACAATGTAGATGTTTTGTGATTCTTACAAACAATTTCTTCTTGGAAATGATAAGAGATAGAATAAAATAAAATAATGTAAATGGAGTTTGATCCACTAAAACTTCTAATTATACATTAAGCCGTGTTTAATTTAATTTAATTATTAAGATTAAGTTGTCACATATCACTTTGTGTACACCTTAATGATTATTTAGAATTTATCCTCATTGTGTCACATATCCATTGCTTCCGATAATATGAACTTCTTCTTCTTCTCAAGAACAAAAGAATCATCCCCCCACATGCTAAATTCCCACTTAAACGAAATTCACCTTAAAAAAAGTCCAGCCTTTTCTAACAATATATGTTACTTTTTGTCAAGAAGAAGTTTTTTAATATTTAAATATTTTGATTAAAAAATAATATTATAAAAAAATCCTAAAAAATACTTTAATTTACATAATTTATTTAAGATTTATCAGGAATGAATTTTGTTATTTTATCGGATAAAAATTCTTATAATGTCTAGATGCGTTTTAAAAATATTTTTAATTTAAAAAAAAGTAAATTGATATTTTTTAATTTTTTATAATATTATAAATAAAGTATAAATATAAAAAAATATTTTAAAATAAAAATATTTTTGAGCAGGGCAACTACCAAACACAGTATAAGAGAGGAGCATGATAAAATTAAATTCATAAATGTAAGATGAAATGTTGGCAATGATATAAAGCAGCAGACAGTGACCAAAGCAATAGGGGGGGTGAACACGACAAAGGGAGGCTAGTTAAGGTCAGTCAAGGTAGGTAGCGCGTGGCATAAGATACAGAGACAGTCCAAAAAGAGGCCCCACGCTGCCTGTCAAAGAGACATGACGTTTTATTTTATTTATCTGGAAAACTACAAACGAGTCTTTCAAATAAATATATGATTTCATTTAAGTCTCTAAGTTTCCAAAACTATCACGAGCTGGTCAATTTAGCCCAGACAAGTTTCCTAGCTAAAATAATTTAAAAAAAAAAACAGTATTTACTAATGCATGCTGCTAACAATATCAACGCTACATGTCCTGTTAATGACAGTTATGAACATAGTAAACAAGAATTACTAATTATGAAATCTTGAAGCTATATGCAAAGAATTGATATTGTTGCGTAGAACCCAGCTCGAGAATGCTTGGACAGGTAAGAAAAAACAAAAGGGAAGTCTTTAGCTTTAGGACTATATTGCTTAGTTTCGAAGATTCGAGGATTAATTGAAATTATTTGTGTGGTTAGAAAACTTATTTAGTTTGGTTGTTAGTTCGAGAAGTCGGCAGCGGCTCGTAGCAGTTCATGGTGCTCAATCTCGGCTTAGCGAGGACCCCACACAGGCAAACCAAAAGAACCCTTCGAGAAACGAGACTCCTCCTGGGGTCCATACTTCGCGCCGACAGCGGTTTTCGCTTGTCACCACGTCGCCCGCCAGAACAATTTCTTATGTTAACAACGAGCGCGTCGGAGAAAGATTAGGCACATGGTAAAAGCTCTTGGTAGTCGAGATTAATTTATTTTCTGAGAACCGGGGGTGTTTGGGAGGCCTAAAGGAGAAGGGAAAAAAATGTGGTTCGCTCACCACAGTGGCCTGTACTAAAATATCTTGAAAGGCTTCCTCGTTTTCTAACAAGGATAAGATTCATGCAATCACCAAGCGCAGAATTGGAACTCATTACCCAGAAACAGCAAAAAGCTTGTGCATAAAAAGCAGCGGTGCTAAGGGATTTCTTCTGCGCATACATGTAAATGGGATTTGACAAATTTTATAGCAGCAAAACAAATCAAGTCCAAGAATTTGATTCCTCTCGCGAAATCTTATCCCACGCCGTTCATCCCATGAAGCATGAAGCAAGGTCAAGGTATGCTGGCCATAGTCTTGAATCGATCCATGTCTTCCGAGATTAAATTAATTAATTTTATTTTCCCTCCCTCTTCCAATCCATTTTTGGCTGTCATTTTAATATTGCCACAATAGGGAATGTTAGTGGAGAATGGTTGATTATGCTCCTTTTCTCAAAGCTACCGATGAAGAATATGCCTCTAAAATATTCGGCTTCTGAGGTTGCACGTGCAAAGTTCACTTTCATGTGACTAACAAGAGCCCAATATAAAAAAACTATCTGCTGGTGGCTGTCGGTGTCAGATTTCTAATGTCACTCACTGGGCATCTCCATAAAGACCCCACAAGATCTTGCGCCCTGTAAACTTTTCTGCTCGTTTAACGAACTGGGGGGGCACAGTTGATAGTTGTAGGAGCGTTGCTTTGCTGGTATCGGTTTATATATATATATATATATATGTAAGTTTAGGATTCTCTACAAGCAGGAAAAAATCTTCAGATTCTTAGTTTAGCATGGGTTAATCACTCTACTAATCTCTCTTTTTAATCTCTTATCATTTCCTGCTTAGCGAGAATCATTTGTGTGGAAAAAGGAATATCACGAGCGCGCAGAGGGCGTGTCAAGAGGGCACTAAGATTCCTAGGTTTTGTAATATTGTACGAGTTGAGTATTTTCAATGCCACTTTGATATTAATACTGAGAGCATGAACAAAGAATTGGAGTTCCGATATTATTTGATAAAATCCTTTCAATTATGATTAATAACACGTTGTCTTCTACATCAAGTAATCATATGGGATGTATGTAAGATCTTGGGACGTGGAATATCGATCAAAGGTTGGACCGAGAACAATCTTTTTTGAAAGACGAGAGTCAACGGAGAGGGGGGGGGGAGTGGAGAGATAGTTTGATGCCACACTGTCTAATACAATGAGGGATCGAGGGAGGAAGAAAGTGGGAAGGCATGGGACACGTAAGCAAAATGTACGAAAGCAGAAGTTGAAAAGGAGATGGGAAGGGGGAGGCCAGGGAGGGGGATTTGTCATCTTTTTAGTCTTGACTTTTTTTTTATTCAATTCTCTTGTAAAGTCTGCATGGATGGGCGTGGAGGTGCCACATCTGCCAAAGTTTTCCGACCTCTTTTTCTCCACCCTTGTATGTGTACAATTTGTTGCCCCACCACCACAAAGGAGTTAAGAAAGAGAATTTTTCCACACGGAAAGGTCATTTTTTTTTACTCTGCAGCTTGGACTTTATAGCCATCAAGCCATGTCTTCTACGTAGCAAAGCTCTCAGGAAGCAAGAGAATCCAAGCAAATACAACAACAATCCACGCATGTTTGAGCTACAAAACTTTGGATTTAACCTATCGATGGAGAGCCAACAAGAAAAATAAGTCAATGAACAGCAAATATAATAAAATAGAAGTGATCAAAAACCTCATTTTTGTAACATGACACGTTATTGTTCTCAATTTTATCAGTTTTGTGACAAAGTTGTCCGTCCATGCAAGGAAACATCAAGTCCTTTTCGCATGTATTTAACTGTGGAAATTAAGGCAACATTGTCTAATTTTCAATGGATTTGGGATGAAATTAGGAAAATTAGTTGGTTTGGGATATATATCATTGAAGTAATACATTTGTGATGATAACGAGGTTTTGCCTTTGTAGATTCACGTATAGTCAGAAGGGATACTCAATATTAAAAATAGACACCGATTACACTGCTTACAAATTCTTCCTGCATATATACATTTTAACAAGAAATTTATGGTCTGGGATTTTACATCTAGAAGAAACTCAGGGTAGTTTAGGCTTACAATCTAAACCAATGTTACAGCAGCGAAGAGAAGAAAAAGAACCCGGCCCTCCAATATAATTAAGCAATGGCCTGTGCAAGAGATGGACTAAGTTTCCTTATGCATGAAATGAAAATGAGAAAATTCCTTACTGTATGTTACTATTTTCCCCGAAGAAATCATGGCAAAGGATGAAGATGGCATGGTTAGCGGCGCGCATAGGTCCATTACTTAGATATTCCAACTGGAGAATAGTCTCTGGGAAAAACTTTATTGGTTGCTAAAATCATGTTGGTCCAACCGAGGGATATTTTCAAGGTACAAATACCATGATGTTTCAGACCTTACATTCTTGGACTAGACAATTCATACAAATCTTCTGGCTGAATCCATGTAGCTGGAAATGGCTCCACTAACATTCATTGCACCACATACATGTCTTCTATCAATTAAGAAGATGTATCGACTGGATTCCATATTGGATTAATTGGCCTCAGAAAGTTTCAAATACTGGTTATGATTGACCAGGAATTAAATGGTAGAAGTAAGAGATGCTGATAGCATCAACAGGTTTCGAACAAATTTTGATGGTAACAAATGCAGAATAGAGGACAATTATGGGCCAGTCATCAATGTATCATGCTAGGTGGCTCGATCCATTCCCACCGTTGATCAAGTGGGATCTCCTTGTGGGACACACAAGATCAACGGTAGATACAAATCATCTCCCATCATCAATACAGGTCCAACTATATGCGTGACTGCCATTGTTGAAGAGACAAAATCGAGGTGCACAAAGTTGGACATTCTGTAATTCCATGGACAAGGAAAATATATTTTGAAGGGATATCTTTTGCTTAATTATAAACGAAAGTTGAAATTTCAAACCTACCATTTCTGATAAGAACGCCCCAAGTAAAGAACCTCCCAAAACATCAATCTGCCAAAATGAAAATGTACATAGATGAGGCCTGGTTTTACATTTGAAAGGAAAAGAGAAAAGGATTAGTTGAATTTGCAGGGACTAGAAATCTTGCTGCATCAGTAATATAGTTGGCACGCGTGACTTTGTTTTAACAATCAAGCTTTCCAAATTGAAAGCAATTTATAATCATATACTCTCTGCAATGTTAACTTCGAATTTCAAGAGCAGATTTTTCATATTCTACAGAAAACTTTGCTATTATGATTTTGATTTAGCTTATTGTAGTGCATCAAAGTAAGGGTTAAGTTTTCTTTCAGGTAGTAATAATTACCACTGTTGCAACACCATGGCCAGTCAGGGGTCCGCCAATGACAGGTGAAGAGGCTGCTGCAAGTGCAGCATGAGAAAATTCTTGCAGGATCACAGGGGGACAAGCAGGGAGGGAAACATTTACTATGTATACTGGCACTTGAGAATTCAGACGGTATACAAATATAATATAATCCAAATTCAGTCTTCCTAGGCAAGAAGAAAAGGCATCACGCATTTTGAATACTAACAGGAATAAAATCATCCAATCCTGTTTTCTCTAACAGATCATATACCAAACGAACTTCGTTTTCATGGTGTTTTATCATTTACTCTACATTACTAATATGGCCTCTTTTTCTTTTTTTCGGAGGACGAAAAATAGCTCATCATCATTACTCCGAGTAATTGTCCCTTCGGCTGAAACACACAATCCAGGAGACGATTTTCATCAACGAAGTGGGGATAGTGCCATCAATACTCAAATGTCCAAGCAAACAACGACTATATTTTTTTTCCCCTCAGTTTGTGGCTAAGTGTTATTTTCAGGCTAGCTCTGGCGCATTGAGACCAAGTCCACCTCTACAGTCTAGTCAAGGAAACATTTGTAAATTGATATGCAGATCCAAAAATCTGCTTAAATAGTACAGTTCTTGATGTTTCACGCAAATCAGGATAGAGAACCAAGTCTCATACATAATTGTTTCCAGCAAGTGTTACAATCTTTCTGATGATTATAAATTCTCAGCATGGTATCTCACCAATTGTCGAGAAAAATGATTTGTCACTCCACTCCGCAACAAAAACCAAGAGGAAAGTGCTGATAATGATGTTAGCAGCAGCTAAAATCCCAGGACCATTGCCTGACAACTCTGAAACTGCTAACTCGGCCCAAATACATGGCAGAGGCATTTCAATGGCAGGTTACTGAAACTGATTCATCCTCTGCTTTCAGACTGTTGGAGATAGAATTCAAAACTGAAACTACTTGCTGATATTTCGGGCTAATTGATTTGTTTAACATTGTGATATCATCTTTTCATTTTTAAATAGCTTACGTAGAGGAAAAGGTTATAGATAACCTATCTATAAAACCTTATACACTGTATTCTTAAAGTATGTGGAAAAATATACAACTATCCCTCTTGTGAAACTCTTCTTCTTGTGCAACTCTACATGGTATTAGAGCTGCCTAAGCACGTTAATTGATCCTCTTCAAAATGTATGCCTCCTAAAATTCCACAACTTCAACTACTTTTAAATCCAACCTTCCCATCTTCAACCCATCCTCCTCCATCAACCTCATTAAACTCAAACGTTTGAACTACCCCTACCTCAAAGGTCATCGACTATATAGATGGCACCATTCAACAGCCTGCTAAAACCATCACTGCCTCTGATGGTTCTACAATTCCCAACCCATCCTTTGCTAATTGGGAAACCCAGGATAATCTTATCCTTACCTGCATCGATTCTTCTCTTTCAGATGAGGTGCTGGCACAGATTACTCATTACAGCACCTCCACCGAAGTTTGGATAGCTCTAAGCACTGCCTTTGCATCACAGTCTCGTGCTAAAACAATACAAGTTCACTCTCAACTCTATACTCTGTGGAAAGGAAGTCAAACCATAAGTGATTATTTCATGACAATCAAATGTCTCACAGACAAGTTGGATATTACTGGACAACCTTTTATGTGTGATGTGTGATGATATCATCACGTATTTACTTATTGCTCTTGGTTCAGAGTATGACTCTCTTGTTTCCATGGTCACTCACCATGATACCTTTTTCACCTTGGAAGAGTCTTATTTTATGCTACTGATGTGTGAGGCATGTACTCAACACAATAATCAAACTTTATCCTTGCCCCCGGCCTTAGCCAATATTGCCACCCGGCATTCATCAACTCCCAGAGGCAGGGGTGTGGTCAATTCAATGGCAATCATGGAGGTGGTCATGGCTAAATGGTATGTGTAATTTTGTTTTGAGGAATTGTTGGTAGCTAAATGGCTCGCCATCTTAACCATTTGATCAACACTCGCTATGTATAGCGAGAATTTTAGCACTCTCTATTCAGTTAGGGATGCAATAACAGGAAGAATAATTGTTAGAGGGAAAGAGAAGAGAGGAAAAATTACTCCTCATCCTCTGTTTCTTTACACTTCCAATCTAAATCTTGGGTTTTTTTTTTATATATGATTTGATTTGGGTTTTAGCTAAATATCCTCCTCCATTTCTTCATGCTTATGAGGATGTAGTAACCCCTAACATCATAGAGTCACTTGGTGTATGTGCTGGGATTTACCCTTTCAACTTTCGAGTAATGGTTCCTTTATGGGTAAGCCTTCAGAATTATTCTTCATAATTTCTTTATGTCCATGCATATCAGGATGCTTGCCCTTTTTTTTAGTACAAAGATGCAACTTAAATTTTGTTGTTAAGATGAAAGGATCTGGGCCAAATTCCAGCTTCATCTTGAAATCGACCATGTTTCACGAATGTACAAAGGCTTTTTTTTTTTTGTTTTTGAGAAAATATTGATTTAAACACAGTTCTTCAGTAAGCTTATAGGTTAATAAGAGTTCATAGGTTGCATATAATATTTGTCGCCAGTTGACGGAATTTAAACACAAATCATATTCTGATAATAATACAAAGAAGTGTCGTTTTTCTTAAATCTTCTATTTTACTAGGAAGACATGTTTTGTTGTAGATGTAGTCTCATAAAATATCTGGGATGTGGTTTATTATTTCCTTAAAACGATTAGATATGAACAAATTACAATGAGAAAGAATGCATGGAATCTTAGGCATGAGTTTACTTGATTATTTCCCCTTGTGTTATTGTGTGGTAGGAAAAAACAGCCCAACAATCATCCAAGCCGTACATGATTCCAGAACCACACAGAAAGAAGTGGGGAAAGAAGAGACAGCACATCATCAGAGAAAAAGGACCTGCCATACCAGTAAAGACTCCCTAAAGCGCGAGCAACAACGAACAAGAAGAAGATAGAAAAGCTGCAACCTGAAGCTAGCTGGGAAAACATATGAGAATATACAGAGTTAAGAAACATGCAACCCAAATAAGCAAAAACAAAAGAAACATGAAGATGCTAACCAGACAAGGAAAGAAAACTAACCTAGTGAACAAAACAACTGAGCAAAGAGAAAATAAACCTGAAGAACCCCCTAACAGACACCAGAGAAGAAACCAAGAACCACAAGCATAACCTAACCGATAGCAGAGAAGATTAGAATGAGCAAATAAACAAAGTAGAAGTAAGAGGGACCCGAAAACATAAATCAAACAATCAAAAGGCACACTATCAACGAAGGCAATAAAAAAAGAAAGACAAAAGACGAAGAGAAGAACAGAAACTTTGAGAGAGACAGAGGTCAACTTGTAACAGAGAACCCAAATAAAATATACCCTCCCCAAAGTAAACACACAATGACAATAATGATGCGTTTGTGAACTTCGTTTATTTATCTTGTTTACTGTTGCACCAAGACTTTCAAGGATTACAGTCGCACCACCTGCCTGTCAAATCTGTGAGGGTTGACGAAAATCAATGGCTGGACCTCTTGTAAGCTCCATTAAGAAAAGGCAACGATTGTCAGCCTCCGCTTGAAGGTCAGATCAATATAAAGTAAAGAAAATGGGCTTCGTGGGCCACCATGGAGCCGGTAATTATAAGTGGGTCAGGCATTATTATTATTTTACAAGGGTTCAATCTCAAAAAAAAAAAAAACTCCACACAAATCCACAATATTTTTGGCAATGATAATACCCATTGAAAATGGGAGCACACAAGTATTTAACCTTTTAAATTATAATTTATTAATATTCAAATAAACTCAATTCTAAATACATGAATACGAGGGAGATTATAAGATAAAGATAAACTTAAATTATCATTTTAGTTAAATAAGAATCTTAAACACAAATCATTTTAATTTAGAAAACATTTTCTCAAGGAATCATTCTTCTACCTCAACAGTGAAAGGAATGAAGGAGAAAAAAAATTGACCTTGGTGAAGAGAGCAAGAGAACATTCACCCTAGCCTTTTGGATTATATGACTACAAAGAAATTATGACCACTGTAAGTTTGATTTAAGGTTGAACTTTAGGTTGAGGTCCATAAGCAGTAAATTTGTTATGATTTTTGTTTTTTTACGTAAAGCTGATTTGATAACATTCATCATCTAACTGCAAAAAAAAAAACAAAAAATAGTGGGAGGTTGGGCATTGAAGAGACGATCAAATTGTGGTGGAGCACTGCTGTACTGGGGTCGTCTTCGATAGCGTAGATGAATTAAGGGTTAGAGGTGAGAAGAAAACTGAAAAACAGGAAAAAAAAATAATTGAAAAAACTTAATTGTGAAAAAAAC
>Ga0325405_1008695_pt1 | contig 10057 bp, 11 predicted proteins | sample PopdelMetagenome_21_FD_205663 | JGI IMG/M metagenome (GOLD analysis project Ga0325405, IMG submission 205663) | Populus deltoides microbial communities from Bellville, Georgia, United States - Xylem-Control-R2 | ecosystem: Host-associated > Plants > Phyllosphere > Stem > Wood/Secondary xylem...
ATATATCTTTTTTAGTTATTTTATAACCTCAATTTGAAAAGTATTTTTAATCAAACACATTAAACTATTTTTTATTCAACTTCAATTTCAACTAAACATATATAAATACCAAACCAACCTTATCCAAAAATACTTATTTATAAAACATTTTTTTTCAAACCACAACCACAAAAATTATTACAATATCAAACATACTCAAACTCCTTTGCATACATCATTAATAGTTTGCAAAATATATTTATGTATTAATATCACTGACATGATGTGTCGATGTAACATGATCGATCAACTCACTATTATTTGAGTAAACTCACAACTTGTTAATTCAAGATCTTAACGAGTCAGGCTTGAGAAGTAAATAAATTTGATTTTTATTTTATCATGAGATTTGAATTTTAAAGGAGGTCATGTATATATTTTAAAAGTACAGCAATCCATTTCTACGTGGTCTATTCAAAATCCAAAGGAGATCTGAATAAAATGAATTTAATTTTGATATATGAAAGTTACACTTAAAAGCGAATTGTTATAGAAAACAGTGGATTTGTTATTAGTAGATTATAATATAGGAAATATATTCTTAAAAGAGTAATTAAATGACTCAATACACAATATAATTGCATATATGGTTGTGATATTATTTCTACAAGTTCTTTATTGATCAGATAAGTTTTATGTTTATGGTTGCTGATTGGTAAATTTTAAAAATTCCAGAATTAAGTTTATTTGTGGGTTATGATAATTATGCTTATTATTATATGATTTTATTTCAACTTTCTAGGATTTTTATTAAACAAAATCGTTACATGTTTAGAAATTTCTCTGGAATTAATTTTCAATGTTCTGGGCATATTAGGTATAGAGGAATAGAAAGCTTATGGGAAGAAATATTTTTTTATTTAGTTCGGTCTTAATTTTAGGCCGGAATAAATTAATTAGATTCAGGTTTAGTTTTATACTGAATGATTTTTAATCTTGAGCAAAATTAAAATTGGTTTCGTCTTGGATAGAAATCCAATTCAAAATAAAAGTTTGTTAATTAAAATTTTGGTTGGACTAGATTTTTTATATAAGTTATTAAGTTTAAGGTTTGGATCTAATAATAATTAATCAATATGTCTAATAAAACTAAATTGGGCTAGAATTAAAAACCAAATAGAAATTGAGCCTTATAAAGAAATAATCAATCTGATTATATTTTAGGTTTAAGTTAAAACTCAAATTAATTAGGTTTAGGCTTGGTTTAATTAAAACCTATAGAAATTAGATTGGGCTAAGGAAAATCTAATATGGTTAATTTTGAGCTTACCTTTTTAAATCCAATCACTACATACTTAGGCTAATATAAGAACATAAACTCATAAGATAAATAAATATATTTAAATTGTAATAATACATTTAAGCAAACATCATTGTTATTAAGAATAGCCATAAAATCTTAATAATATTGAAGGTTTAATAAAGTTTTAAAATAATCGTAATTAATAATATTTAGATTTAGCTATTAAATGTATATGATTAAGGAAGCAAATCTTATGCATAAAATGTGCCTCTACTCACTAGAAGGTTTAGATTTTGCTTTTAAAATTATTATGATTTTTCATATTATTATGTTGTTTCTGAATGTTACTTAAATTCTTGATTTTTACAGCTGCTTTTAATATTTTTATAAACAATGATTCTCGCATTCCTTTTCTGAATGAGATTTTTTTTTAAATAGAAAGACAAAATCCTTTTAACATTAGGGTGTATGGATTTGGACCTTGTATTTTGTGTGGACGAGCCACATGTGCTAACATAATCAAGTTTCATCATATATAGAATGAGATATAAAGGGTAAGAGCGATATAACCATTTGAGTATGATGCTTATAAATGCCTATATTGGCAAGAGCATTAGAGACTTAATTCCTGAATGCAATAAGGTCAAGGATTACATAAAGGCTACAAAAGAGCAATTTGTTAGTTTTGATAAAGCATTGGCTAACACCTTTATGGATAAGTTGTCTATGATGAAACATTGCAAATCAAAGAGTGTGCGTGAACACATAATAGAAGTGAGAGACATTGCTGCTCAATTTAAGTCTCTAGAAGTTAACATTTGTGAATCTTTCATCATTCATTTGATACTCAACACTCTCCCTACATAGTATAAACCACTCAAGATTTCTTATAATACATATAAAGAGAAATGGTTTGTTAATGAGCTTTTAATCATGTGTGTATAAAAAGAAAGAGATGATGAAACATGAAAATCATGAAAGTGTCAACTATGTCACTCATAAAGTGAAAAAGAATAAAATAAGGAGAAAATGAGTTAACAATGCATAGTAAAAGAATAAGGAAAATGTGCTTTTCAAAGGACCTGGACATGTTAGATCAAGCAATATAACGGTTTGCTTATTCTATAAGGAAAGGGGACACAAGTAGAAAGATTGCCTAAAACATAAACAATGGCTTTAAAAGAAAGGTAATTATACTACCTTTATGTGTTATGAATCTAATTTCTTAGACTCTCCATGAAATACTTTGTGGATTAATTCGGGTACTACAATGAAGGATATGAGCTTTGCTAAAGGATACTAAAGATATTTTTTTCAAAAAACTTTGAAATAAATAATATTAGTGAATTCAATTATGTTATTGGCATATAGATTCATATAGACTGGTTTAAAAGGACATTAGGTCTATCTTATAAGGCCTATATTGAAAGACTTTTAGACAAATTCAAGATGAGTAAGTGCAAAGCTAATGCAACACTTATAATGAAGGGTGATAAATTTAATCTAATTCAATGTTCAAAAAATGCCTTAGAAAAGCAAGAAATGGAAAACACTCCTTATGCATCTTTGGTTGGCAGTTTGATGTACGCCCAGGTATGTATCAGGCCTGGCATAACATTTGCAATAGTAATGCTTGATAGATATCAAAGTAATCCAAGAATCGCTTATTGGAAAGTCGCCAAGAAAGTTATGAGATATCTACAAGGAGCCAAGAATTATATGTTATTTTATAAACATGTTAAGAATCTAGAAGTGATGTTCAAATTTAGATTTTGCTAAATGTCAAGATTCTAGAAAATCCACTTCAAAATAGATCTCCATGCTAGTTGGAGGTGTGATATCATATAAGAGTGCCAAATAGATAATTGTTGCATCATCCATAATAGAAGCAGAATTTATAGCATGTTTTGAAGCAACTTCACAAGTAAAATGTTTTAGGAGTTTCATCATCGGGCTTCGGGTTATGAATTCAATAGCAAAGCCATTAGCGGCTTACTGTGATAAATCAACAACTGTTTTCTTCTTGAAAAACATCAAAAGTAGGAGTTATGGTAAGCATATTGACATAAAGTATTTGGTTGTCCGAGATAAAATCAAGAATCAAGAAGTCATAATTGAACATGTAGCTACATATGATATGATAGTTGATCTTATAACTAAAGCTTTCTTAATTAAAGTATTTGCCAACCATGTAGAGAGCATAAGATTAGCCTAGTACATTTAAATTCTTGATTATTTGTAATAACTAGTTGATTGTGAATAAATAAATACACTTACAACTTTGCTTATAATGTCCATTAGGATATTTGATAAAAAAAAAAAACTCTATCGCTATTTCTCTCCATTATAGAGAGAAAATAGTTTTTTTTTAATTTTGCACATAATTATTGCTTAAAGACAAGAAAGCTACCAAAATGATTTCAAGTATGTTTTTCTTAATCAATTATTTCTACTATATTTATTGAATGTGAATGACATAATAGTTAAAGATCTAGAATTAGAGATTAAATTAAAATAATTTTTATACATATTATCGCTAAAAAATTTATAGCTAAGAAAATCAAATAATCTTGTTTTAGAAAAAACAAAAAAAAAAAAACCATACTAGGCCACTACATATTCATATTCAATATAGATAAATCTAATGTATTTTTATTTGGTAAATAACAAAATGGGATAAAATGAAACTTCCATGTATTGCTCGGACAAAGAATACTAGTAAATAGTAAGTTGACTCGTGCTCTTGTAAATTGGATTAGCTTTTTCTAGCGGAAAAAAATAAATTGTAGAGGCCTTTTCAACGTATTTTCAAGCATCAAGAGAAAATTTAATTATTAAATGAAATTTTTTAGAATTTATTTTTTAATTAATTATATAATAATAAGAAAAATATTTGTAGAAAATATAATGAATAAAATAATAGAGAAAAGATGCATTTTTTTTACCAATCCTTTTTTATTAATTTAATTTTTCATTTTTTGACAATAAAAAGTTTTTTTTATTTATAAAAAGAATAGTTCATTAAATAGTTCATCAAATAAAAAGTAGAAGCAATTAAAAAAATATATTGACAATAACTATAATGACTTGAACTTCATTTTTATAGAATATTCATGACCAAAAACATTAAAAAACAATCTAATATTTATATATAATAACTAAATAAATAATCATTAAAATTATAAAAAAAAGCCATATATATATATATATGTGTGTGTGTGTGTGTGTCTATATCATTGTCTTATTTAAAAATCAAATTCAAAATCAAATGGTATTCGATGAAATAATATTCAAAAAAACATAAATTTTAATTTTAATTATTATAATTTTATTTGAAAAAGTTAAAAAAATATAATTATTTTATTTGAAATGATTTTAATTAAAATTAAAAAAATAAAAATAAAAAAAGGACCTTATAAGAAGAGCCCAAACGCATAGGCTGCATGTGCTAGACTTTGACCCACAACAAAGAAGGGCATGCACGCGAGTCTCCAAGGTTAGACTAGTATATTTGGGTTTTTTTATTAATTGGACAAATAATGATATTTTTAAAAACATAAAAAACAGGTATCATTTATAGTGGCAGAAAATACGTTGTTTGCTAGTGCAAAATCCGACTACCAAAGAGATGCTTGGAACGTCGGGGTCTAACAAAAAAAAAAATTAATTTTCAATGATTTTTCAAATGATTTTACTCAAGACTTTAAAGATCTCAACAAACGTATTTGTAACGTTGAACCACCATTTAATCAATCAAAAAATAAAAACAAATAAAAAATAAAATTTTCAAAGCCGATATACCTATTTCGACAAAATATTGTAAAATGAAAGTCATAAACAAATATCATATTTTTATATTGCGAAAAAATGGTCAAATGAAAGCTTAGAAATTGAAAAACAAGTAAAATAAAATTGAAAAAGTTTTGGATAAAAATTAAAAATTTAAGAACTAAAAGGACCAAAAAAGAAAAATGCAGAAACTCTAGAGACTAAAATAAAAAAAAATCTCAGGAACAATAAAAAAGTGAACAAAAGGCTATATTTTATTTAAATATCAAATTTGATTTCATTCTCAAAGCGTCAATCATTTTCAAACAATTAGATTAAATATTATTCTGTTAAATCATACATCAAATTAAGTCTTGAATATATTTTTGTAAGGCTGTGATAACCAAAATCCCGATTAATATAATGTATATGAAGGAATTTGAAAAAAAAAATTGAATAGCAAAAATAAAACATGATTTAGGGATATATATAAGGAATCCTTATTCCAATACGCAGGCTCCTCTCACACAGCGAGATACTGATCAATTTTGTTATTTTTCTTAATTAATTCTTAATCTTAATAATCTTGAGTAGTGGGGTGCAAAAGAATCAATGAGGGATGACGATGAAGAGCAGAAGTGAACAAGACAGATAAAAAAAAGAACCCATTGCGCCACCTGCGGCTTGGCTCGAGTTGGTTGGTCTCTTTTCCCAAGATTCGATTTGCACAAATCACATTGTTTCCTTTTCCCCTTCCTTTATTTATTTTCCCTCCTTCTTTCTCATTTTCTCTCCAGCTAAAATAATTGAAGCAAAGATGGTGGCCGATTCCAAAGGTAAATCCGATATCTCCTTCGCCGGAACTTATGCCTGTAGTGCTTTTGCAGCTTGTTTCGCTGAGGTAACGATACATGAATTAGTCCCCATTTCTTTGCTCCTGATGATCATGCTTTTGTCTTGTTGATTTAATCATGTCTTTCTGTTTAAAAGATTTTGACATCTGAGCTAATCTAATGTAATAATCCGAAATTAAGATTTTCATTGAAGATTTTATATTTTAGTGAAAGCTTCATCTTTGTCCTTTAACACGGTTTTGTTCTTTTGTATCACTCTTATCATCAGTTAAAAACTTGCTGTAATTTTTTTTTTGAAAAAAACAAATCACTCATTCCATTTAAATTGAATCTAGTTCCTTTATCTTATCATCCATAATAATCAGTTTAATTATGTTAATTGAAAATCAATGGTCACCGTGCATCATTTTTTCATATAGATTCCATCTTGAATTATGCTATTTTTAGGCTATATCTGTTGAGTTAAATTGTTGGAATTGCGCTTTCTTTATTTATTAGCCTAGATGAGCAATGACTAAGTTTTATAATTGGGTCAAGAGAGCTGATTAAGGCTGACTGTCTATGAATGCAGATATGCACAATTCCGTTGGACACTGCAAAGGTTAGGCTGCAGTTACAAAAGTCGGCTGTTGCTGGGGATGGATTGGCCTTGCCAAAATACAGGGGTATGTTGGGCACGGTTGCTACCATTGCTAGGGAAGAAGGGTTGCCAGCGCTTTGGAAAGGAATTGTACCTGGATTGCATCGACAATGTGTTTTTGGAGGGTTAAGAATTGGGTTATACGAGCCGGTGGGTTTCTAAATGGTCTTCTCTTGTGAAGTTGTGAGTTAATTCATTATGTGCTGTATGATTGCTGATTATTGTGACAATTAAAACTCGATGGTTGTCAGGTTAAGAACTTTTATGTGGGCAGTGACTTTGTTGGAGATGTTCCTTTGACCAAGAAGATTCTTGCTGCACTTACTACTGGTGAGCTTAATTTGCCAATGTTTAGAAATAACTTGAAAGAAAAATTTGTCTACTAATATGTACATTCTTGATTCTGATACAATTGCTGGATGCCTGCTTTTTTCTTTTTCCCGTGTTGGTGATGCACTTCTCTCATCAATCAGGTGCCATTGGAATCACTGTGGCAAATCCAACTGATCTTGTGAAAGTTAGACTTCAGGCTGAAGGGAAATTACCACCTGGTGTACCAAGGCGCTATTCTGGAGCTTTGAATGCATACTCAACGATTGTGAGACAGGTATCGAAATGAAGATAAAGACACTTGAAAAATATAGCCTTTATATTAGTCAGTCTGTTTTAACCCAGTTTTCTAACGTTCAGGAAGGAGTTCGGGCGCTCTGGACTGGGATTGGACCCAATGTAGCAAGAAATGCTATTATAAATGCTGCCGAACTGGCCAGCTATGATCAAGTGAAGCAGGTGAACTCAATATGCAACAATTTGATGCCTTTTCCACAATTGCATAGAATATTATGTACTATTTCTAATTTTACTATTCAATGCAGACAATTTTGAAAATTCCTGGATTCACAGATAATATTGTCACTCATCTTTTTGCTGGTCTGGGAGCTGGTTTTTTCGCTGTTTGTATCGGTTCCCCAGTTGATGTGGTAAACTGTCTATATCTGTATAAACAATAATATTTCATAAGGATATTATATGCAATATGTGCTCAAATTATAACCAGTTCAAAATTAACCAGCATCTACAATGCAGTTAGCAACTTTTGTTTATGAACTAGTCTGTTCATTTACATTCCCACTGGTCTTGGCCTCTTGGGTCAATGACCTGTTTATTATATTCCTGCCTAGTATATTTCAGTTTCTAGCCTCGTTTTAATGCTTTTTGTTTTTTTTTTTAATTTATTGTTGCAGGTCAAGTCGAGAATGATGGGAGATTCTGCATACAAAAGCACACTTGATTGTTTCATCAAGACTTTGAAGAATGATGTATGATTGATTACCCTTCAATTTATATATCTCTCTTCTGGAAAGTAAAACTAGTTCTCCAGTCATTGACATGTTAATAAGTTTACTATTAATTATATCATAAGCTAAGTACAAGTACTTTATGTTAGATATTATTGCATCTTAGATTCTATTTTATCCAAATAACATTTATGTTTTGAGTAATGCTAGGGATGCTAAAAGTTTGCAAATAATCATTTACTAATTGTCACCACATAGGAAAGTTGATAAAATCATGATGACATGGCCCTGTCATAGTTGTTCCATACATACCATAATCAAAATTGATTATTAATTTCTCATCTCTCAGATGTCACTTTAGTAGTTAATAAAAGAAATTTAGCAAACTAGGTTAGCATCTCTAGCATATGCTTATGCTTTTAACTTTAAGGGGAAGCGTTTGTTTTGCATGAATATTCTAGGCCATTTTATGTTTTCAACATATCTACATGTGCAAGTAATTAGAGCAAATTACTATAGAATATGATGTTTTTTGCAGGGCCCGCTCGCTTTCTATAAGGGCTTTATTCCAAATTTTGGAAGGCTGGGATCTTGGAATGTGATAATGTTTCTAACTTTAGAGCAGGTACAAGTTGTAGAAATTCGTTCTCCAATTGGTATTTGTTTCTCCTTTTTAATAGCTTGGTTTCTTTTAATTTCTGCGGTGTTTTTAATAATCTGGCCTGCGCACTGGTTTTCAACTTCCTTCAGGTAGCGGGTGTCTCAAACATATTCGTTCATTTTTTAATGTAATTATTTTCAGCAGGCACACGTTTGGTTGTTTGTCTTCTAATTACTTTTAGTGGCTTAACACTTTATTTTTTTTATTTTCTTTACTATGTCAGGCAAAGAAATTTGTCAGAAACTTGGAATCATCTTGAGCTTCAACATGATGGCGAAGCTACAATGCATGGGGATGATGGAAGTAGTCCCTGTAACAATAAGTTCCTCGTCTGTCTTTGTCATTTCTCTTATTTAGATGAGGAGTCCTGCAAGGGAAATCATAGTAACTCAAAAAACCTTTGAAATAATTTTTTGGTACTCGATTTTCCTACTTCTTGATTTGCTCTCTTGGGTCCTAATTGTTTCCTTTTCGTAAAAGGATCGAACTTGGAATTATCATAGAATGAACTTGTTACCATTTTATTTTTTTTATCGCTAGAATTCTTTTCTTATGTTCAATTTTATTTTTCCAAAATTTACTGTTCTCCAGCTAGTTTGGGTTCTAGGCTTTGCTGTTCTTCCCTGATCCCTCTTAGGCCTCTGCAACACCAACTCAGTATTAACCATTCCTCCAAAGAAATCTCTCTATCCAAGGAGATTGCTTATTTTCCTCACATCTTGGATATAAATCATAAACTTATCTTTATCGGCAAGCTCTTTACAAATCAAGATAATGCTATTTAAGTGTTTGGATTTTTTTATTTTTGCAATGGAACGCATCAACTTTAATTTTTATAAATTGAGTTGTTCCTCTATTAATATTAGCACAATCAAGTGTCTTGATGGATGTATATTACGAATTTGTAGGTATATCTGTTAAAAGATCCGTTCATATCTGAAACAGCCCATTATTTACACAAGTCTGGATTGTTATCAAGTCTAATCTGTAATTAAGTTTTGGCCCATTCTTCCTGACACAAACTTTGTTTCTTCTTGATTAATTGTATACAATAATATTATAATAATATTATAAATACTTTTGTAATTGTTTTTTTAAATTATTTTTAATATTAATATATTAAAATATCTGAAAATATTAAAAATATATTAATTTAAAAAAATTTAAATTTTTTAAAAATATTTTTAAAATACAAAAACAAAAAAAATACATCGATCATATTAATTACCCAAAAATAAATAGATTTCACTTTGCGATTTCTTTTCTCCTCTGCCATGAACACCAAATATCACACCTCAACGACACTCAAAATCTCACAAAACTAAATCAGAGATTTAATAATCCCTATCCTTTGTGATCTTTCTGATTCGTGAAACCAGAGGACATTATTATCTCCAAAGGAGGCTTAAGTGAATGGTGGTCTTAAACAAAATTATAAATGTAGCTTTTTAAAATATTAAAGATTTTATTTTTATTTTTATTTTTATTTTTTATATATATCTAATAACTGGGACTTTAGGCAATGTTTATTTTGTACTTGGAGTTTTTTGTTTA
>Ga0325405_1008700_pt1 | contig 10054 bp, 6 predicted proteins | sample PopdelMetagenome_21_FD_205663 | JGI IMG/M metagenome (GOLD analysis project Ga0325405, IMG submission 205663) | Populus deltoides microbial communities from Bellville, Georgia, United States - Xylem-Control-R2 | ecosystem: Host-associated > Plants > Phyllosphere > Stem > Wood/Secondary xylem...
CTGGAAATCCTTGTGCATTTGCCTGCAAATCTGCCCATGGGATCTGCTATATGAACATATGAAAGATGCATGCATTAATTAAGACCTTTTATACTTTAATTCTTAAAGTGATGGGATGTAACTTGTGCAGGGATGGTGTTAGTGAAGGACAATTTTATCAAGTTCTGCTTTATGAGTTGGATGCGATTCGAAAGGTTAGAAATTGAATGCCACGTTCATGTTTCTGATTCAAAAAAAGTGGAAATATTTTTGTTTCTATAAAATAATTTCTTCACAGGCCTGTGCGTCTTTGGAGCCAAATTATCAGCCACCAGTAACTTTCATAGTTGTACAAAAACGTCACCACACTAGATTGTTTGCTAACAACCATAGGGACAGGACTAGCACAGACAAGAGTGGAAACATACTGCCTGGTAAAGTTTATAATATTTTTTTGGCTGTATATGTGCACAAAGATGCACTGGTCAATTTTTTCCCTCTTTTTAATAGCTTATATTATTCAAATTCGTTTTTCTTGATGTTTTTGTTATCCAGGCACTGTGGTTGATTCTAAAATCTGTCATCCAACAGAGTTTGACTTCTATCTCTGTAGCCATGCTGGTATTCAGGTAGAATTTATCTTTCTTCAATGTAAATTTTCATAAGCAACTAGAAATGTTTTGGTTCATTAATCATAACATAAGTATATGTTTAGCATGTACCTCCTTGCTGTTTTATGATGATCGTTTAGATGGTGGTGGTGGTGGTGGTGGTGGATGAACTTTTTCAAAGAGAGAGGAAAAGGAATAAGGTGGCAGTTGCATTAAAATTTAAGTTAGACAGACTGTCATAGGCGGATGGTTCTTATTCCAATGAATATCATACCTCTTCTGTTGAAGATGTGCTCTACGCAAATGGGATAATTTACTCAACTATCATGGACAAACTCAATTTGATTGGAAATTTGAATCATGTTATTTGGGTTGGGACTTGGGAGAGGCTAGGTTCATGGCTACATTCCAACAGGTAAATGGTGTGCTAATGGTTTACAGACTGGATCTCTGAGTGTTGATCTTTCTCGTACCAGCAGGCTCATTTGAAAGGAGTTACGACATTTTTTTAACATGTTGAGCTAGGAAACGCAGGAAGCTTAACTTGATGCTACTTGGTGGGAATGACTGGAATATTAGGTTGGATTAAACTGAAATCAGACTGATGGACAGATCAGAGACTTGTGTCAGATATAATTTCCAAGCATGGTGGATGCTGCCAGATAATGTTTGCTAAATTTGAGATTTCAAGTTTGAAAGGAGCTACGACATTTTTTTAACGTGTTGAGCTAGGAAACGCAGGAAGCTTAACTTGATGCTACTTGGTGGGAATGACTGGAATATTAGGTTGGATTAAACTGAAATCAGACTGATGGACAGATCAGAGACTTGTGTCAGATATAATTTCCAAGCATGGTGGATGCTGCCAGATAATGTTTGCTAAATTTGAGATTTCAAGTAGTGATTTGTTGATTGCTTTTAACTTGTTCTGCAAATGCTCAATGTTGTTATGTGTTGTTGCTGAGGATCTCTTGCAAATGCTGACAGTTTGAATTAAGGATGACTTATTTGTTCCAAATTTTGAATATCAGCATATTTATTTACTACTGTCTGTCTTGCGTTCTCTGAGATGGAGATGAACTTGCTTCTATCTGATGTGACAGGGGACAAGTAGGCCAGCGCACTATCATGTTTTGTGGGATGAGAACAACTTCACAGCTGATGGAATCCAGTCTTTGACGAACAATCTCTGCTACACATATGCTAGGTGCACTCGCTCCGTTTCAGTAGGTAAATCATGTTGACAATATATACTGGTCCTTTGTCCATTGATGTTAACCTCCTAAAAGTGTTTTTGCAAGAACTACGAAAATTAAGCTATTTTAAAAAAAGTACGGCAGAAGCTTGATTAATTGGATGCTTTTATGAACTTCTCTTTTGGAGAAAACAAAAAGAACTATGAAATTGGCTACTTGTTAATGAGGTTTCCTGGCTTGAGGGAGAAGAACATAGGAACAATCAGGGAAATTTGTTTCATGATTTTTCATATGCTCCCGCTACGCACAAACCCACAGATGCACAATACATGCAATTTTAGGCTTTTAGCTAGTCTGGTGCATTTAATGTGAACAAATAAAATATGGACATATGATGAATTCCTCATCTCAAGTTTATCCTGTTCTCTGCTGGGTGTTCTAGCAGATTGTTTTACAACTTGCAACTCAAGTGGCGGGTGGTTTTTGTGCAGTTCCTCCGGCATACTATGCACATTTAGCTGCATTTCGTGCTCGATTTTACACGGAGCCAGTAATGCAGGAGACTGGCTCAGCAGGCAGTGGTGCTGGCCATGGTGCTAAGGGAACACGAACTGGAGAATCTGGTGTCCGGCCACTGCCGGCCTTGAAAGAGAATGTAAAGAGAGTAATGTTTTATTGTTAGGGGGGAATGGAAGTTGGATTCAGGTAGTGGTTAGCTGGAGATGCTAGTATTGATAATTCTCATGTACATGTAACAACACAAGCATGATAGCAAAATGTTTCATTCTACCTCAGTGATTAGAAGCCCAAAAAGCCTTTGGTCGGTTGTTCTCTTAAAACATCTCAAAACATGAGAAACGCCCCTAAACACAGGTGATGGCACTCGTCTTCCGACCATCCATAGATGACGGGAAGAACAAAGTAGGCCTTGTAATAAATGTCCATTAATGAATCGATCGCTATGTAGGAAATTTTGCCCCATTTAGGAGTGCATGATCTAGTAACTTGTGAAGTTTCAACCCCGATTTTGTGTTCTCTTTGGCTCTTGGACAGGTTTTAGAGTTGTGTGTGTATAACTAGTATGGTCGCTTGTGCTATAATCAAGTCTGTTACCATTCATTTCTCCAGACTGCAATGCCGAACGGAAGCGACAAATGGATTTGCATGGGGTCAAAAGATTTAAAGTTGGCTGGTAAAAAATGAAGCCACGAAGACTATGTTTTTTTGTGGGTGCTTGGGCACAGTGCGAACTCTTCGTGCTGGAATGAGAACCAGGCAACAGCCCTCTTACCCAACGCCTCTTCTTGTAAAAATTTCAGGATTTTAGAACAAGTGATCTAAGAAAGAATTTGCAGCAAAAACTGACTTGTAGCAAAGTCTGGTGACTGACCATAGCCTTGGTCTGATTCCAACGGTTCGGTGGGGGTCTGAGCAAGGATTCAAAGGTGTGGGGTAAAGAGAGTTTGAAGAGGTACGGAGGTAATTGTCTAAAAAGAAAGAGGACAATTTTGAACTATTAAAACTATAAAGGGCTAGAATGAATCTTTTCAAATATGATTTCTTGGTATGTTTCTCTCTCTCTAAATGAGAGTTACTTCGCTGTTCAGAGGGTGATGCAATTACATATATAGATTTCCGTCATCTCCTTCGCCTTTCAACAGCACTCTATAAAATCTACATACAATCATTAATCTCAAGCATTAAACTTTTGAAAAATGAACAGTACTTTACGTGTATATAACCCATGAAATCCCTTGAAAATATAATCCTAGAAGAAAATAAAAGGGATTGTTAAAAGAAGTTAAAAAAGTCATTACTACAGAGAGAGTATTTGTTTTGATTAAATATTTTAAAAAAAATTGTTTTTTGTTATGATGGTCTTGGTAATGTCTGGATCTGTACACGGAGCATAACAATATTTATTCATACGACTTTCAGGCTACATTAAAGTCCCAGCCCAGCCCTAAATTTAGTTTCTTCAAGGGCTCGAGCTAGGCGAGCGGGTTGGCATTGAATTGTCTTTGGTCTAAACCTAACCGAAATATGGTAGACTTGCGAGGATCGACTGGGCCATCTAATCATGACCTCTTTCTTGCCCATTAAAAGCTTCTGGCATTCCGAGAAAGCGACCAAGTAGAAAAAATGGATTTTCCGCAGAGCCAGGCCTACTTGACTCTTCCTCGGCTTTGCCCGAGGCATGTCCTGCTATTCCCTCTATGCTAGTCTAGAGGAGAATAGTGAGTGCTAGTCTATAATTTAACCGACTGATACTACTGAGTACTGACTCAAGTAAATCTTGGGTATCACTAGCTAGATCGTTGACCATATTGAAGTTGATCTTGGGGAAGTTAGCTGGCCTTATGCATCATCATTTATAACTAGGTTACCTTTAGAAGATTGTTGATTATCCACAAAAAAAAAAAAAAACACCTTTAGAAGATTGTTTTCAATTTCTACACTCTTTTTTTCTTTCTTTTTCTCGTGGAAACATTGGGACAGGAAACAAATATATATTGAACCGGAAAAGAAACAAACATGTTCTTAAGGAACGTAAAAATGAATTATTTATCAAGAGGGTATTTGAGAAAATTCAATATAAGTTGAACTATCTTGGAGGAGGAAAAAAGGGTTTAAGTGAACTTAATTATTGTCCGAGAAAAAACATACTCTTCAATTTACTTTTATAAAAAATGAAGATACTGGTGCTTTCCTCTACCATAGATTTATGGTTTTTTAAGAAATTAAAATAAATTACTTTAAAAACTGAATACTTGCATTGGTAAAATAAAATATTTTTACATAATATAAGTAATAAAATTCAAGTCAACACCCATGCATTATTGAAATGTTTTCGACGTCTTGCTATTGGAAATGTACAGTTCCTTCAAATTCAATTGCAAAAGAACTGATCATTCTAGAAAACTTAAAAGTGCCACTGTGTATTCTTTAAAAAAAATAAAAAAATAAATATTTTTTAAAAAAAATCAAAAGAGATCAATTCTCATGTTTTTGATAAAGTGAAATTCAATAAACTTCGAGCAGAATCACTTTTTAAAAGTAAGAATTAGAAAAGTAACGAAAAAAAAGTTAAATACTTAATTTGACAGAAATAATCAATAAGAATAATTTAAAAATTACGAAATCATTGCGTTTAATTAAAAATTCATTGTGAAAGAATATATATTTACATTTTTTTTTTTTTTGAAGATCTGTAAAGGTCCAGTCGACTCCTCCTGTGAGGTACCATCCATTTTCACCGTTCACTTGCAATTCCACTAGCATTCGCTGTACCATATGCTTGAGAATCTAATGAAACTCAGGACCTTTAATTTTAACCAAGTTTTCATTTCCTTTTTGTTGAGCTAAAGCACAGTTACATTTCTGAGAGAAAATGTACAGTCATTCCGCCATTACAACAGAAACAGTACTCAAGAGTATAAATAAAGACTTAAAAATGGAGCTGATCAAATTGCATTAAGCAAACGTTCGAAAGCTAAGCATATCCTAAAATTCAAGTGATGCTAGCTAGGAAGACTGTAACAACTAAAAAAAATGCAAGGCACATCAATATTAAGGAAGTAAGAAGCACTAACTCGCATTGAGTATATGCATTAATTCCCCTATATATTAAAGATATCAAAGATACTATCTCCGCATGTGAATTGTGCAGTACCAGGATACATACAAGCTTTATCCATTTAAACACACTACCTCATCACAGGCACATACGCTGCTAACCTTTTCAACTGATCTCTCTCTTTCACCAATTAAACGCGAACCATTCCCGGGTCCCTTTAAGAAAACAAAGTCAGTTGTATTGTCGTTGTCTAGACAGCATCATGGTCTCCCAAGAGCATCCTTAAAATGGCATGTAACAAGGCCTTATCATCAGTGGATCCTCCACCCAATGTCCTCGATGAAAATGACAATTGCAAGCTCTGGTAATGGTTGGGGAAATCAAATTAATGACGTTTTTACTTATTTGGGCACTCTGGAGTCCTCTGGAAAAAGGAAAGCAATATCGAATCTTGTCCATATAGATCTTCCTACCAAAAGAGAGGGGCCAAACTTGAACAATCAAGAGAGGAGCTATAGACTTCAAGTATCTAAGCATAAACATCTCCAGTGTGTGTGTTTGTTGTGTACTTGAAAAAAAAATGCCAGCAAGCGAGCACATATGTCTAGATAAAAGAGAGGTGCATTTAATAGGGAAGATAGAGATAGCTAGATGGGAACCATCAACCTTCATATATATATATATATATATATATATATATATATATATATATATATATATATATGATTTTTAATTTTTACTCTTGTGTGCACATGGAGTATAAGGACTGGAATGAGTTTAAGGGGTTCACATGCAAGCCAACGTTTAAATATTTTTCATAACACGACGAGAGAATACATTTTATTGAGACAAAAATGAAACACAAGCACGAATCACATACCAAAATTATGTCAATGGAGCGTAGAAATGTGAGTTCTCAAAATTCAAAATGTTACATTTCTACATCTGGGCTCCATTGACAGATTTCTCTATCAAGATTCAAATGTTCTTGCAATATTCTGCATGCGAGCTGACAAAGGAAAAAAAATAGGATGTAAAATCTTATAGCAGTGTTTGGGGTTGCGGTTCTCTCAATCGCAACATAAATTGTCCCGTGGTTCACTCCCCATTAATGCTCAATATTTTAGCCAGTCCACACGATCGATCTGTATTGTTGTTGTCCGCAAGTATAGAGTCTAAGTCTCAGAGCTGGGACTGGGGCTAACCAGACCATTGTCCTAATAATGCTGTAGCTCGCAGCCTTCTCCAAAACGCATCCAAATTAATATCAATTAATCAATCAAAAAGGAATTTAGAGGCCCCAAGGTTACAGCAACTCAAAAGTTCTGCTATTTGCTTTTCATATGTAATTAAGAAACTAGGGAAATACTTGGTGAATTTCTTAAGGTTATTTATTTCGTTTCATCTTTAAGCTACAAGAGATAAGAGATCCACGAGATGATCTATAAAATGTTAAAGAAAGAACTTTTTCAAATAGGACAAGCTTACTATTCTATTTCTGTACCAGAAATATTCTCCAAATTTCAAGCAGTCTCTCAATCTTACTGTTTAATTTCATGAAATCTTACACGACTCAAAATTGCAAAATCACACGCACATAAAAAATACCGAGTGCTCTCTTCTTGACCAATCTCAAATGATGACATCTTAAGATCTCAATTGCTTCCCAGAAAAACTCTGGGTTGTTTGTGGGTGTGTAACTTGTATTTGTGCAGTAAAATGACCAAGATCCAACTCACCAAGTGAGAAGACTGGATAAATTAACCAACATCATGAGAACCTGAAACAGGAAACAACAAAGGAACACAAGAGCAAGTTTTTCAAAACATAACAAGAAAAAAACTTGCTTTCTATATCATGAATCTGTAACTCGATTAACTGAGAGAAAAAACAGTGTTTGTCTCAAAAACGCACAAAATTTAAAGAAATCATTGACTCTTCTCTCCTTTTCTCTGATCTCACACACACATACACACTTTGATTTGCGAGTTGTTAAATTAGAAAGGAATGCACTTCACAGAAACCCTAGCCAGACTAGTAAGGTGAGCTTATATTCCAAATCAACTTAAAATAAAGGTGGTGATGGGAAGGTGCATATAAGATGTTTTTTGAAACCCTAAAATGAGTACTGCTGCTATTTTGAAATTTGTTGCCGCTAATCTAAGCCAGAATCAATTCATATAACCGTGTTATAAAACCCAAACAAATTAAGAAAAATAAGATATAGTACATACATAATCTACAGGAAATAGAAAGGGCTTACCAAATTAATTAACAAGATCCGTACGGCAGGCTAATTATAGGAACCTCATGGCTCAATCACCAAAGCATCAGGATGGATCTTGAAATCGTCGAACTGTACCGAGACGCAAAAATCCTGTTACCCAAAACCCTAAAAAACCTTAGCACTGAAAATTTTCCTCAAGTTTCACATAATAAAAGAGTAGAAACACAACAATCAATACACTAAACACACAGACAAAAAAAAGAGGCAAAATTTTAATGCAAACACAACAGTAAGAAGCAAAACCCAAGAAACCCAGATGAGACTAAATGATACACTCTATAAAGAAGATCACTTACCTTTCTAGGGATTGGACAAGGAGAACCCTAATATTAGCTAGCTAGCCATGTAAGAAAGGAAATTGATTAGGTTTTATTTGGAATTAGGGTTTCTCGTGATACCAACAACAGGTGAAACTGCCACATGATCTGTTTCTTTCCTCAACAAAGGAGGAAGGCTAAGATCATGCTGGCAGCTTCAACTGATAGAGATGCACGATAAGAAGATGCACAGTCATCTCAGAAGAGCTAGCTAGCATATGTTATAGCTAGTACTTTAAGAACAGCAGGAGATGAGAGGGTATGAAGAGGGTGAGAGGATAAAGGAGGTATAAATAGAAGGATGAGGAGGGGATTGAAGGGGAGTTATGAATTATCAGGATTATTTTATCATTAATTTGATTTTTATTTTTTGTTGTTGATGGAAAATAGGAGGACTGTGAAGATTGAGAAAGCGGGCTACAGGGAAAAAATAAATATATAAAAATAAATAAAAACAAAATTTATATATGGAAAATGTAAGGAGTGGTCCCTGATGATGCAAATTGAAAATTGTCACGCCAAGAAGAGAACCATGCAGTTTTGCAGACAAGTTAGTGAGTGTTTCCATATATATTGTAGGAGCATTAAATACTTTCTTAGGCTGGGCCCTGGGAGAGTGGGGGACTATCTCTCTGACTGTGAGGAGTAAAGCATCAAACCCATGAGCCAAAAGGGGTGGGTGTACGAGTGCTAGGAGAGCATATGAGGGGACCATATCTACTTAAATCTTGCATGGTTTGCATAAGGTTCACACATAAACTAGGAAGAAAGGAAATTTAATTTGTGAATCTCTCATTGCTGCTTGTTTCTCTCTCTCTCTTTCTCTCTCTCTCTGACGATAATGTGATGTGTATTTATCCCAATTCCATATAAGCATCTTTTCTTTGTTCGCTGATGATAACCCTTTTCTTTGCAAACTTGCCATATCTTGGATATTTGCCGATCCTACACCTGGTTGGTGCCAGCTGCTGCGTGTAGTTGTTAATTAATTAGAAACATATATCTGATCTAGGCAATCAGGAAAACGACTTGTTTGTTTAGGTTTTTCTTTTGTTTTAGAAGCCCTTTTGCACCTGGTGTGATGATGGAACCAAGTGCACAAGCTAGCTAGCTAGCAACGCCATGAACCATTCTCGAGAATAAAGTTCATGGATGTTGCGATTCAATTATAACCTAACATATGGCTGATCGATCTGTGTTCCCAGACCCTGATTAGATTTGCCTTGGCCTTTTGAGATATCATTTACCGATTTCAAGATTCCAAATGAATCCCTTTTTCTGATTTCAACATCTATTTTATATATCCAATAGATGATCATTGCTTTCAAAATCCCCTCTCTTTCTTGGAATAGATTCCCTTTGGCTGCTATATTCTTCCTGCGATATGGATGCATTCTATCATAAGCAAGTTAACTGTACCTACGCTGATGTGGGCCAATTATAAACACTCAACGTACACTTCAATATTAAACCCCATACTATATGCAGATCTAGGTTATCTCCCTTCATCTAGGGTTTTATAGCTAATATATATATATATATATATATATATATATATATATATATATATATATATATATTCTGCGCATATCTACATATCTTAGATATATACTCGGTGCCCAACGATTTTATTAGTTAACTATACAAATTAATATTGTATTGATGAATTACCTCATTAATTTATCAAGCTTGGAATAATAACTTGATTGAATCTCATTCTTCATGCCTCTGCACCCAAAAAAAAGCTCATGCCTGACGACAAAACCCTTAACTAATTAACCAGAAACTAACAATTCAAATAACTTAATTAAGCTTGTGTGATCATTACACACACGCACACACATATATATATGACATTGCAGTTAAGTAGTAGTAGGATACGATGTTATGCGCAACACTCTGGTTTAGATTGCTTACATATGAAATTTGTACAATCGGCTACGATCGAGACAATGTGAGGCAAATAATTAAAATACAGTTTATTTTTTTTAATTGGTAATCTGTAGATTGCTTTTGTTTCTTGTATATAAAGCATCTTTTTCTTTTTTAATCTCTCTCTCTCTCTCTCTCTCTCTCTCTCTCTCTCT
>Ga0325405_1008706_pt1 | contig 10051 bp, 7 predicted proteins | sample PopdelMetagenome_21_FD_205663 | JGI IMG/M metagenome (GOLD analysis project Ga0325405, IMG submission 205663) | Populus deltoides microbial communities from Bellville, Georgia, United States - Xylem-Control-R2 | ecosystem: Host-associated > Plants > Phyllosphere > Stem > Wood/Secondary xylem...
GAGAAGCAAGACCAACAAGTTATTAGTATCAACAAGTCATGGGTCTTACCCCCGTAGAAAAATTAAAAAAGAAGAAGAAATAATCATAATTAATGGGGTTTCAAGCTTCTTGATAGCTCAACTTAATTAGAGAGGCATGGACGTAAAAAAATATGACCTTGATGAAGAGAATCTTGAGATGATTGCTATTTTATATATATATAGTGCTATATATGTACATATAATTAATTAGCTACCCGATCGTATATACTAATATATTTTATGTAGAGGGTTTCGTTTGATGATATATTCTTATTCGATAATAGCAGATTTGACTGGACAATCAATACTAAATGATATATAAGAACCAATCAACTCACACTTGATCGACTTCGTTGATTATACAAGACAATTGCATCGCTTGCACCCGCATTCTGGACCTGAAATATAAAATCAAAATTGTAAAATTATTATTATTATTGAAAGGAATTTGACACTAGCGTGATTGATTTATTTGTTTATGTACAGTATATATAGTTGTGACATGAGAAGTGAAATAACAGAAAAAAAAATATATAGCTTAGCTAGGATACCCCATGATTCGCCATTGCAGCTTCCATCTTCCTGATCTCCTGCTCCCTTTCTGCAAGCGCCACCTTCATGTTTTCAAGAATAATATAGTTATCCAAAAAATGTTTGTGGGGGTGGACATAACTGCTTTCAGTAAAACATTCACTGCAAAGATTGAAGGACTCGTCATCAAGATCAAAGCAGTCGGTGCATGAGAAAAACGTTCCCTTTAGAAGCCCATCGCATCCATCACAAAATTTTCTTCCACTCTTAATTATGTAGAAGAGAGTCATCACTTCCATAAACTCTAGTTGGCCAGTTCTACTTTCGTTTAGATACTCGAAAAAGGGACGATTCGCCATTTTTGTGTGACCGTTCCGCTTCATGTATGGCAGGTACTCTTGAATGGTTATTCGTCTATTGCTGTCGTGATCTATGCTATTGAAAAATCTTCTGCCTTGCGATTTGCTCTCTTCATTGGCAGTGGTGTAATACGCCCTTGCAATCTTGTGCAGCTCATCCATTATTTTTACCTTCTCGGATCCAAATTAAATGGCTAGGAAATGTATTCCTGCCTATATATATATATACATGGACAACCCTAGTTTCATTATGTGTACGTATAATGTATGTAAACAAAATTAAGGAAGACCAAGACATCGTATAGGTCTAGGTCTTTGTCGTCTTCTCCGTTACATATTTTTGGTTGAGACTTGATTTTTCTAATTTCATTAATGTTCCCCTCAATCTCTCTTTACTTTTCTCTTCCAGTACATATAATTTATATAAACAAAATTAAGGAAGACCAAGACATCGTATACGCCCTTGCAGTCGTTTTTGTCTTCTGCATTCGAGAGGACTTGGCCCTCCGCCTCACATATTTTTGGTGATACATCATTTTGTGACTTGGTTTTTCATTTTGAATGTTCCTCTCAATATCATAAATGTGACAACATGTTACAGTCTGCCACTGCGTGTTTAAGAGGTTAATGATGTTGAGATTTCTTAATAGCATGCATGTAGTGGCGGAGCCAGAGTTTTTTAAATGAGGGGGCAAATTATTAATAAATACTATATTATATAGACATGTATTAGAAATTAATTCAAAACATATATATTAATTCATATCAAGTAAAATTAATATAAAAATACTTTTAAAATGAAAAAACTTACATTATAATTGTTTTCTTCGAGTTTTCATATTTTGAAACCGCTTCATAATAGCTTCATTATCAATCTTATCGAAGATATCTTTCTCAATGTATACAACCAAACTATCATTCATCCACTTATCTCCCATCCTGTTTCGCAATCTACTCTTGACAATATGCATAGCAGAAAAAACTCTCTCCACTGTAGCTGTTGCAACTGGTAGAAGTAATGACAATTTGATAAGCATATATACTAATGGAAATATCAAATTCTTCTTTGTTTTTACCATTTTCTCTGCAAGACTAGCAATACCTTCAATACTAGAGAACTCATCATCACCACGTAGATCAATAATATACGTATCAAGTTGGTCACCAAGTACCATAAGGTCCACTATAGAGAATTCACTAGGATAAAAAAGAGCAAGGCGAATAAGCTTTTCTTTGTTGAAAGTAGAGAAAGAGTCATTTGGGCTTAAACATGCCACACAAAGAAGTAACTCCATACTCGTCTCGGTAAAACAATCATCCAACTCAGTAAGTTGCATGTCAATGATATTGTTAAACAATTCATAACGAAAATGGTGTAAGTTTGTAATCCCTTGAGATTTTCGCCTTGAACGCCCACGAAGCTTGTACTCATCATCCATGTTTAGAATATCAATATCATGTTTGATGCAAAAAGATGACATTTGTTCCAGTAAAGATTCTCAATCATTCTCTCTCATTAATTTGAATCGTTCCTTTGATGTTTTTAATAAACTCATAGCATTTTCTATGTCTTGATCTTTTATTTGTAATGCTTGTGATAACTCATTAGTAACTGCTAGTATCCTTCTCAAACAATGAAGCATGAACACAAAATTAAATGATTCCATAATACCTGTTAAAATGACCGCTTTCGTTCTCTGTTCTGAGTTCATCCCATCCTCCCTTATAATCTCAAGCACATCAAGAACTGATGAAAACATTGCAAGTAAGCGAATAATTGTAATATAGTGGGAGCCCCAACGAGTATCACTATACCTTCTAAGAGAAGTTTCTTGATTCAAGCCTCGTCCACTAGAAATTTCCCCATTTTCAAGTCCTTCAATAATTCTAGCATATTGTTTTTCTCTAATCACCTCCATCCTTTTACATGATGCTCCAACTATGTTTATAATGCTAGAAATAAAATTGAAGACATCTCCAACTTCATTATGCTTCTTTGTAACAGCCACAAGAGTCAATTGAAGTCTATGAGCAAAACAATGTACATAATATGCACTTGGATTGTTATTTAGAATAAGTGCTTTCAAGCCATTGAATTCACCTCGCATGTTACTAGCTCCATCATATCCCTGACCACGCAATCTTGATATACTTAGCCCATGTTTAGAAAACAAAGCTTCAATAGCTGCCTTGAGTGAACTAGCAGTTGTATCTGACACATGTTGAATGCCAAGAAAACGTTCAATTATATGTCCATTGTTGTCTACATATCGTATAACAACTGCCATTTGTTCCTTGATTGATATGTCACGTGACTCATCAATTAAAATTGAAAATAATGAGTCACCTAGATCTTTGATAATCACATTTGTAATCTCCTCTGCAGCAGCTTGAGTAATGTCTTTTTGAATATCAGGAGAAGTCAATTTGTTATGTTTAGGAGCTTCACTGAAAGGAACTCTTTTAATAGCTTCATTGTTTCTGGAAAGGAAATGCAAGAGCTCTAGATAATTTCCTTGGTTGCTTGAACATTCACATTCATCATGGCCACGAAAGGGAAGTCCTTGGTGCAGCAAAAAATAAGCACACTCTATTGAAGCATTCAATCGAGTTCAATAATCACTTTAACTCTTTACTGTCTGCTCAGACAACAAAGTTATGATACTTTGTTTTTCATTCATCAAATTCTCACATTTTATCCGAGCTGCATTGTGATTACTATTAGACTTTCCAATATGAAGATCAAATCTTTTCCTTTTTTTCCAATTTGAAAACCCATCACCCGCAAACGAATCAACACCCCATTTTGACTTGAAGAGGTAACAATACAAGCAAAAGGCAGCATCTTTGGCTATACTGTACTCTAACCATGTTGGGTATGCACCAAACCAAGCCGGATTAAAGCGTCGTAGTGTTGATATATTCCCAAATTGTTTTTGAGGAAAATCATAATGTGAAGGTTGACATGGACCTTTTTGTAGATAAGCTCTTCAGATTGCATCCCTATCATTTATATGGTACTCATAAATTGGTCTTCTTAAGCCAGGGTCAGCAAGGAGATTGTCGAGGTTGATTTCAATATGACTTTTCTTTGAACTTGATTGAGTTACATGACTTGAAGCTTTGATCGACTCTTCATTCTCAAGGGATTTACGCTTGAAATACTTGTCTAGTGACATGTTAATTTAATATGAACCTGCTGGATTTTTTTATCATCATTAGTGTCTACATAATAATTAACACAACTACACAATAATTCACAATTAAACAAAAGTCAATTGAGTTACACAAAAATTTTAAATCTTCCATATGAAATTAATAGCAAAATACACGTCAATTCATCAAAATCAAAACCTATTTCAATTCAGTATGTTAATTAAATTATACTTAACATTTCTAGACATTTAATTAAGGAACAATGCCTAGTGTATGTGTAAGAGGAACAATGCTTGAAAAACATGTTTTCTACTTGATATTTTACTTACAAATAAATCATGTGAAAATATTAAATTTCAATAAACTACTCTATCAATGCAAGAGATGTCAAGAATAGTGGTTTTGCATGAATATTAATTTATTTCTTTATAATAAGAAAAGAAACACTTAATTGATTAAATTAGCAGATTTAAACATTTATTTTGAACATATTCATAACAAAACCCATAAATTATCATAAACCCTAATATTTTTAATAACTAATTATAAAAAAAAATAAAACTAAAATTAGACAATAAAATAAATAGAAAAGATGAAGAAAATTTACCTAAAGTATAAAGCAAAAGGCAAAAAAGCTTAATTGATGAGAAATTTGCATATAGGAGACCAGGAAAGGCAGGAACGACTGCTAGAAAAAAAACCCTACAGGGGAAGATAAAGAAACAAAAGGGAAAAGGGGAAAAATTAAGGAGTAGTGTATATATATATATATATATATATAAACTTTCCTTACCAGTTAGCTGTAGCAATAATTATTGTTAATAACAACTTTCCTTACCTGTAGGCTGTAGCAATAATTCAAACCCACTAATCTATTAATATTTATATAAAAAAAAATTAAGGGGGCAATTGCCCCCTTTTGACGCGCTGTGGCTCTGCCACTGCATGCATGCATGGAAAATAATAAAATAAAATTATTCAGGATTCTCTAATATTATGTTAGACGGATTTAGAACCTAAAGATATGATCTTCTTTGACTTTAAATAATTCTTTAAATGTTTAAGTTGTTGCAAACCACAAGCCGTCCAATTTGTCTGGTCTCCAACAATAATCAACACAAACCACCAGTAAGAAATCTCTTAAATCTTTATTTAGAAGAGAGTGGTTGCTATGATTAGAGTGTTAACTCTATATCATGTGACTTACATAGTTTTTCTGTCCAACATGAAACCCCCAAAAAATAAGAGGCATGACTTATTATTTATAGGAAAATCTGAAAAACCATATAAATTAGCAAAAATATCAATTTGTCCATTGAATAATATCCATGTACTAATTCAGGATAATTTTACAAATTAACTCAATCAAGTCCTTGATTTTTCTAGGTCTAGAAATATAATATATGTATTAATTATATAATATATGTATTAATTAATTTCTAAAATATATTTTAATCAAGTCATACTTAATTAAATCATCCTAGTTTAATTTATGACTAATGTTTCTTAATGTGTGTGACCCACTAGGTTCCTAATATGATAACCCAAATATAAATTATAATTATAATTATAATTAAATAGAATTAAATAAATTAAAAAATTTAATTTATTATCAAATCAATAATTGATTAATTTATATTTGAAAATTAGGTGCATCGTCTAGTAACGTGTCATGATCCCTCAAATATTATAAAAGTCAGTAGTGGTTTGACTTAACTTTTATTAATAATTTAAAATAAATCAACTTTTGCTTTTGTTTTGTTTTGCTTTTTTATTTTTTATTTTTATTTTAGGATGTGTTTTTTTTAGAAAAATTCCTTTTAAACCTTTCAGGGTCATTTTGTTTTTCTAGAAAACTACAAATAAGTTTTTTTTTTATGTTACATATGGTTAAATCTCTAAAAAATATAACAAAAAAAAAATCATATCGTTTAATATTTTCATACAAAAACAAAAAATATATGTGTTTTGGCATGCATTTTAGGAGGGGGCTTGCTGTTTTTTGCAAAGAAAATGGAGGAAGAAGAATGAATGGGGGAGGAGGAGAGGAGGGGTAGCTCAACATATCATTATTATAGAACGTATAGCTAGTATATATCAGAATAGGAAATTAATATTGGATTATTCCAATGTTGTAATCCCTACAGTTACTGCCGTGTTCTGCCCTACATATATAAATAGGAAGGTTGGCTAAGGCACAACCCAACACACATTCTATTATTCTCAACTTGGTATCAGAGTCGCAAAACCCTAAAAATACTTAACCTAGTTCTCTCACAGCCGGCAACCTTCTTCTTCGGCAAATTAACCTACTTCTCCTTCAGCACATACATCTTCTTCCTCTGCAGCACAACCTCTCTTCTTCAATGGAACAGCCGCCACATACATCTTCTTCCTCTGCTGCACCAGCAGTCCAGTCTTCTTCACCAGCGCGCAGGAGCCATCCTATGACTCTCAGACTGCGGCAGCCGAAGACAGCAAACCTGGCTGCTTCCGCTGCCGCCACCTCTGCCTCCACACGGGTACTGCATTCTCCTTCTTCTGAGCCCTTTGCATTTTCTGATGCTGACCGGTATGCAGTTTGGTATAATGCTATGTGTGATGAGATCGCTGCTTTGCGCTCAAATCGCACTTGGTCTTTGGTTCCATTTCATTCTTCTATGAACGTTGTTGGCAGTAGATGGGTATATCGGATCAAACATCGTGTTGATGGTAGTATTGAGCGCTATAAAGCGCGCCTTGTTGCTAGAGGTTTTACTCAGCAGGAAGGTATTGATTATTCTGAAACCTTCAATCCAGTTATTAAGCAGGCCACTATCCGATTGGTTTTCTCTATCGCGGTTTCGTGAAATTAGAAGATTCATCAGCTTGATATTCACAATGCCTTCCTCAATGGTGTTCTTACTGAAGAGGTCTACATGAAACAGCCTCCAGGTTTTGTTGACTCCTCTCTTCCATCTCATATGTGCAGATTGCACAAATCATTGTATGATTTGAAACAGGCACCGAGAGCATGGTACACTCGTCTAAGTGATTTTCTGCTCTCCATTGGTTTTCGCGCTTCTAAGGTTGACACCTCCCTGTTTATTTTATCTGATGGTACTAATATCTTTTATCTCCTGGTGTATGTTGATGATATTCTGCTTGCGGGTAGCAACTCTGCTATGCTTCATCATCTAATACAGCTACTTAGCACTGAGTTCAAGCTTCGTGACTTAGGTGTTGTTCACTACTTTCTGGGTATTGAAGTTCAGTCTACCGATATGGGTTTAATGCTGCGTCAACATAAATATATTCTTGACATCCTCACCCGCGCTGGTATGACTTCCTGCAAACCTGTTGATACTCCAGTCTCCCCTTCGAAAGTCACTTTATTACCGGATCACTCATTCTCTGATCCTATATGATTTTGTCAAATCATGGGTGCTCTTAAATATCTTACCTTCACCCGTCCGGATATATGCTTTGTTGTTAACAGAGTCTGTCAGTTTATGCATGCTCCTACAGATTCTCATTGGGCCGCTGTTAAGCGTATTCTACGCTATCTTAAAGGTACAGCATCTTATGGTTTTCATATCACTCGAGGCTCCTCTTTTGCTCTACATGGCTTTACAGATGCAGATTGGGCTAGTAGTATTGATGATCGCAAGTCTACGGGTGGCTACCTTGTCTTTTTTGGTCAGACACCGATTTCTTGGAAATCCGGCAAGCAACGCACAGTTGCTCGCTCCTCTACTGAGGCTGAGTATAAAGCTCTTGCTGATAAAGATTTTTTTGTCGGTGTTTATTGACAGATATTAAAAGGAATTGTTTCGTTGGTAAAACTCACTGTAATCTACATATGAGAATTTTTCCATCAATATTTGTTGTTGATTTTTTTTTCCTGTGGTGTTGGCTAAACACAAGGAAGGGAGATATATAAAATCTCTATATCAATATCCAGGTTTGATGATCATGCCATGCGTGATAACTGAGGAATAAAGGCAAGGAAAAAAAATAACCCACAAACATAAAAATACAATAACCATGGTATATATTAATAACAATTCAAAATCCAAACATGGCTAAATACATAGCCTCGTTATTCAAAATCCAAATACATGACATAAAAATACAATAACCATGGTATTAATAACAATTCAAAATCCAAACATGGCTAAATACATAGCCTCGTTATTCAAAATCCAAATACATGACAGATTCATAAAGGATAGAAACTTCGTAACCGGATACATGCATACTCTCCGGTTTATATATATATATTCCCAGATTATTGGGCTAAAATAATATGCTTGCATGGGTTTCGAAAGTCAGGACCATGCACCAAATCTTTCACATGATAGTACAGGCAGAAAACGCTGTTGCCGCCGTAGCAACTGCCTGAAACACAGTCGCGAAGACCTAGTAAAAGAAAGAGAGAAGCAAGACCAACAAGTTATTAGTATCAACAAGTCATGGGTCTTACCCCCGTAGAAAAATTAAAAAAGAAGAAGAAATAATCATAATTAATGGGGTTTCAAGCTTCTTGATAGCTCAACTTAATTAGAGAGGCATGGACGTAAAAAAATATGACCTTGATGAAGAGAATCTTGAGATGATTGCTATTTTATATATATATAGTGCTATATATGTACATATAATTAATTAGCTACCCGATCGTATATACTAATATATTTTATGTAGAGGGTTTCGTTTGATGATATATTCTTATTCGATAATAGCAGATTTGACTGGACAATCAATACTAAATGATATATAAGAACCAATCAACTCACACTTGATCGACTTCGTTGATTATACAAGACAATTGCATCGCTTGCACCCGCATTCTGGACCTGAAATATAAAATCAAAATTGTAAAATTATTATTATTATTGAAAGGAATTTGACACTAGCGTGATTGATTTATTTGTTTATGTACAGTATATATAGTTGTGACATGAGAAGTGAAATAACAGAAAAAAAAATATATAGCTTAGCTAGGATACCCCATGATTCGCCATTGCAGCTTCCATCTTCCTGATCTCCTGCTCCCTTTCTGCAAGCGCCACCTTCATGTTTTCAAGAATAATATAGTTATCCAAAAAATGTTTGTGGGGGTGGACATAACTGCTTTCAGTAAAACATTCACTGCAAAGATTGAAGGACTCGTCATCAAGATCAAAGCAGTCGGTGCATGAGAAAAACGTTCCCTTTAGAAGCCCATCGCATCCATCACAAAATTTTCTTCCACTCTTAATTATGTAGAAGAGAGTCATCACTTCCATAAACTCTAGTTGGCCAGTTCTACTTTCGTTTAGATACTCGAAAAAGGGACGATTCGCCATTTTTGTGTGACCGTTCCGCTTCATGTATGGCAGGTACTCTTGAATGGTTATTCGTCTATTGCTGTCGTGATCTATGCTATTGAAAAATCTTCTGCCTTGCGATTTGCTCTCTTCATTGGCAGTGGTGTAATACGCCCTTGCAATCTTGTGCAGCTCATCCATTATTTTTACCTTCTCGGATCCAAATTAAATGGCTAGGAAATGTATTCCTGCCTATATATATATATACATGGACAACCCTAGTTTCATTATGTGTACGTATAATGTATGTAAACAAAATTAAGGAAGACCAAGACATCGTATAGGTCTAGGTCTTTGTCGTCTTCTCCGTTACATATTTTTGGTTGAGACTTGATTTTTCTAATTTCATTAATGTTCCCCTCAATCTCTCTTTACTTTTCTCTTCCAGTACATATAATTTATATAAACAAAATTAAGGAAGACCAAGACATCGTATACGCCCTTGCAGTCGTTTTTGTCTTCTGCATTCGAGAGGACTTGGCCCTCCGCCTCACATATTTTTGGTGATACATCATTTTGTGACTTGGTTTTTCATTTTGAATGTTCCTCTCAATATCATAAATGTGACAACATGTTACAGTCTGCCACTGCGTGTTTAAGAGGTTAATGATGTTGAGATTTCTTAATAGCATGCAT
>Ga0325405_1008708_pt1 | contig 10050 bp, 6 predicted proteins | sample PopdelMetagenome_21_FD_205663 | JGI IMG/M metagenome (GOLD analysis project Ga0325405, IMG submission 205663) | Populus deltoides microbial communities from Bellville, Georgia, United States - Xylem-Control-R2 | ecosystem: Host-associated > Plants > Phyllosphere > Stem > Wood/Secondary xylem...
TGCATGATCTTTAATCACTCTCACTAAGGGGTCTTAGGGGTTCCTTCTCTAAACCCAGATAAACATTTTATATTCTAGGAAGCTACTCATAAGAGAACTCGAGAGAAATCCATTTCTTCAAAAGGGTCATTTACAACATCCTTATGATCATTCTTGGCTTGAGGGGGATCTTAATTGGCTCTAAGCTTTCTTTGGTTTGTTGGTTTACCAATTTCATGTCAGACTCTTTAGAAAACTAAAAAAAATAAAAATCAATTCCACAAGTCACCCTCATCACCTAATGTTAGCTCTTAAATACACCTAATAGAGCTCGAGCCACCCACACACAATAATAATATATAAGATCCAATATATAGGGCTCCTACACACATGTATAAAGTGGGTTTCCTAAGTACCCCTCTCACTCTTCTCTAATAAGTATTCATAAGTTAAAAGGTTAATGTTTTACTTGTTTATGCTCTAGGCCAACTACTCATATAAAATTACCCTGACATTTCTTAAGCTTTACTTTCAATTATATTGTTCTTTGGGAATTATTTACAATAAGAAACACCTTTAAATTCTAGATGTCTTCTCTAAAAAAACTGGCCCTTATACTGTACAACACACCACTTTTATCTCTAGTATGTTACATGGTCAATTTTCCCCTAAAAATACCATATAAAGAGCTTTTAGGCCTCTATAAGAAAGTGTTGGACCATGTATCCCCTAGCCTCTATCAACACATCCTAAAAATTAATAATAATACCATAAAACATTCAAAAAATTCACCTACCTCAAAAACTCGATGAGCTTTCCAAAAATTAATAGCGAAGAAGTTCACCCGTTCGAGTGTGGCTCGCATACAAAGTCCAAACAATTAACATACACATATAGAGTATTATCCCATATCCCCTATGATGGATGCCATTTGTTTTCCTAGTTTTCCTCTTAATATTTCTTAGGATGAAAGTTATATACTCACTTCTAAGCCTTCACAATACCTTATCCAATATGGCAATGGTAACCTCACTTGGGTAAAAATCCTTGGTTTCTCTCTCTGTCTATAGTCAATAATTAAGTCATTCTCCCACCCTATCTCGGGCCAGAGCATCTTGTTATCTCTTTTACTCACATCAAATCCCTTAGATGATCTAACTTTAATCATCTCCAATGACTTAATTGAACCCGAAAACAAAGTTAAAAAAAAAAAACCAACCTGCATTTGAAACCAACAAAACAAATAGTTTATATCTTTCGTTATAGTAGTCATGCCTTAAAGATGAAAATAAAAATTGCTAATGAAACAAGGTTTAAAGAAGATTACCTAAAAATCTTATATAAAGACATGCACATTATTGAATAAGGCATAACATATGGTGGAACATCATGGATGATTTTGAAATTCAAAAACATACTAACCAAATGATTTCATCTCCCAAAGCCTTATGCTATCTACCTTTAGATTCACGTGTTTTGGATAATCATTACCTAAAAAAAAAGTATAAGACATTAAAAGGGTTAAACCTTAAAGGCTCTAAAATGTGCAAAATTCATTTATTTATTATTTTGATCAAACAACCCTAGGATGAAAAATGTTGGGAGATCAATCAAGGAATGTAGACTAATGGACCATTTAGAGGAGCATGATCAAGCCTAATCTCATGGTGAAAACATGTGTAGTAGTAGGACAGCTCCCTAGGGAAGCACCCACCTTTTTGGGCTTAAGGTTCACATCACAGGCTTATGAGTCACGTTATGGACTTGGGTTTCTATTCTTAAACCCTTAATTATTTATGTGAAAAGGCAAATCTTTTATAGTGCATGAATGACACCTAGCATTTTCTTTTCTTAGGAAATCAAAGAGGCATCAATCTTCTAATTCCTTTTCATGACACATTCATATGAAGGGGTAATTATAACCAACAAAATAGAGTTTACAAAAATAACTTTCCATAACAACACAAAGTCAATATAAAAATCAAAAACTCATATGTAAAGGGGAGGAAAAAAAACGAGAGAGAGGGGTGTCCCTTTGTAAAAATTTCACACTCTAAAAAGGTTCCCTTCCACCTTCATTGATATCTTAGCCATCGAATCGTCCTTTAATCCTATCAAGGGACTTGTTTTATAGGTATCCAAGAAGTTCAAACTATAGAGGGACATTTAGCAACTCAACCTTCATGTCTAACAATAAATCAAGAAGGAGACCCATCAATGGTCCTAAGAGGCCAAAAAGGACTAGCCTTGCTAATAGGTTTCACTGGTAAAAAAACAAAACATAATAATAGCATAACCCTTCTCTTAAAGATATAAGAAATTGATATAGATAGAGATAAAACATCAAACTAAACTCTAGCTAGTACCAATAAAAGAATATTTGGCTTCAATAATTGCTTTTTGTAAAATACTTGTACCAAATAGCTATAGAACCATCAACGTAATCCAATTGATTATTTCAACAAGAGAGCTTTTACCATTATCATGAAGCCTTTTTATTCGTTTACAATCTATATACTTAATTGCCAGACCTGATTTGGGACTAATTAAAAAAAGATTTGAGTCTTCAGGTCAACTCGATCGGTCAATGATATATTGTGTTAAAAATGATTTAACATGATAAATTTAAAAATACCTCAATTTCAACACAACTTCTAACGTCAATTACAACATAATATTTTTTTTAATTAATTCATAAAGCAAATAACAATTTAAAAGACTTGAAATTTCAAATTAACAAACACAATCCAATATCTAAAATACAAACTAAACTTAAAGTCTCAAATATTTAAATAACATCCACAATCCATAATTAAAAAACACAAGTTTCTTTACTTAGAGATAGTAGAATTTGGATGAATGAACATATCGAGTTCTTGAATATTTAGAGATTGTTTTTTTTTTAGCTTACAGTTAATTCTGACGGGTTTAGATCAAATTTGGTCAAGTCACCTAAATACTAAAAACTTGGCTATGTCAAATAGGTTTTGTCGAATCAAAGTATTAACCGATTCAACTAACAACCCAACTTCAGCTGAGTTCCTAATCTCAAGTTTATCAAGTCAACTTGTGAGGATAGTGTAGGTTTTACAACTATATTTATATACCATACATAGCAGCACAACATAACAAAAAGAAAATTAATTTTTTGAAACTATAACAAATTTTTCCCAACAACATGGTGCAAACAATTAACAATATTATTTTTATACAAATCAATGTCATTTTATCAATTAATTTGTAAAGAAAAAGGAAAAAAGAAAATTTTTATTAATGGTAATTTCTGAACAGTTTATTTGAATTTTTAGATGGTTTGTAATTATCCTTCTCCAAATCCACTAATTTAAGGGGAAAGATCGATACTTCAGTCAAATATTAGGGAAATCTTGATGAAGTTTTTCCATATGTAAACTGTTTCCAAATTAAAAGGACTTGTTTTTTTCTTTTTTTTCTTGTTCAAATAATTTCACGTGGAAGAAACAAACATTAACAAAAAGAATCCACATGATTCTTCAAATTTCTACCTACCAGGGAATCGTCTTGTGTGGGCATTTTGGATAGATTCATTTTTTTGTCGGCTCTTATTTGATAGAAATTCATTGGGCTTATCAGTCCATTTATTATTACTGCTTGGTTTGTTTTCCAACAATCACTTGTTGGTGCTCGATATAAAAAATAAAAAAAATATTTCAAACAGGAATGACTTGCATAAATCCATCTACTCCGGAAAATGTTTTCCATTTAATTTTCCTTTAATTCAGTCTCGATTTAAAAAAAAAAAAAAGGGTAAAATTTAATTTAATTTGGATGGGATTCTTTGACGCTGCAATTTAGAACGGAGAATGAAGAGGCTGCCAGATCTGTAATTATTTTGTTGAGCCAGATAACGAGTAGCGGCGTGGAACGCACGCGCCACTTTCTCACCGAGGGGCCGTGTGCATTGCTGGATGAGAAGTATGTTAGGCTAACAAGAGTTAGTGAATCACATCGATGACTTTCCCCGTTAATTGCTGCTTGGGCTCACCTGCGTTCAAGGCACCCGAAGCAGCAAAAAGACAGTCCACTGGCTAGAGATTCAAGGAGCATAACACCGCCTGATAAGATTCACATGATGCAGCTGCTATCACAAGTCAAACAATATACCAGGTCCCATTGGTCACGTGATTCAAAGCTCTTTTGTGCATCTGTGGTAGAGACTGATTTCTTTGATGTTGAGCTCAATTGGCCACATGGCCTACCCACCACCTGCTAATAAATAATAAAAGCAACTGCCCAATTACAAGGAGAGTAGGAGACAAGTTGCGAGGGTAAAAAGAAATGTAAAAAAGGGTCAAAAATCCTTTCTAAAGCCCACCTGATCGAATGAAACAGAGAGGAAAGAAGGAACTCTCCACCAGCCAATTTTATAAACAAGCTTTGGCCTAGGCAGAGGGAGAAAAAAAAAGAGCCAAGCATTTCCCTCTTTCGTCCCTCCATTTATTTCCCATTTTTAGAAACACCCCCCTGGAAGCAGAAAGAAAATTGGGCGGTTAAACCCTCCTTCATAACTGCCATTTGAATTAACAAGGACTAACGGCTATATAAGAAATGGAAGACGCGGGACAATGCTAACAACCTTTTGAATCTAACAAGGATACAAGTTCCTTTCCCTAAACATATTGTCCATGAGGGGTACCCAAAATCACTAACAGACTACAACCAATCTATCTAACATGTTCCTCTATTTTTCCAAGCTTCAAGACATGAACAAAACATTTTTACCCAGGAATTGAACAAGAGCTAAAGGTGCTTCTTCGATGACTTCGTCGTATACTCAACAACAGCATCATCATCATCCTCACCATCATCATCCTCGTCTTCATCTCTCTTCCTCTTAAGGTGTGAGGATGATGGCAGCACCTGCAACTCATCGTCATCATCAACTTCTTCCTCCCCTTCAGGGTCATCTTCTTCATTCCCTGGTTCCACATCAATACCTCCAGCTTCAAGAACTTCAGCCTGCCCCACTGGTTGAACCAAGTACCCTGCCTCGGAGTCTTCATCCTGCCATTGCAATAAGAAATCATGTACAGTCAGTGTCAGAAAACAAGAATACCGCTGCCATAATAAAAATTGGAAAAAGCTCATCCCTTAAAACATCAAATTATATGAGTACTTCAAAATGATAAAGAAATGTTTTTTCGACTTGTTTTCAGCTCGTTTGAATACTGGAAAGAGCTCCAAAAGAAAATGATCAACATATGCATAATGCATAGAGAATACAGGTGTAAATAGCTAAACATTACCAGAAGATGAGGTAAGAGAACAATCCATATACAATATCACGCACAGTTTCCACTAAACAGAAATAAAGTACAATAGAGTGAATGGAGAAACATTAAACCAGTTACTAAATGGAAACAAAAAGGTGTCAGATCAGCTAAAAGGCACACAATTTATCTATACATGGTTATATTAAACAAATAGGACACAATAAAACAGGAGATGCGTGCTTAAGAAAAAAATCATCAGTGCCACGCCAACCACATGCTACTAAAAAACACATTCAGATAAATCAAAAGATGATTTCAGTGCTACAACAAATGAGGAAGGAAATTCCACATGCCATGTAGAAAAGTCTTCCAAAACCAGTACCAAAAACTGGCAATAGCATTTCTAACAAGAAGAAAAGAAAGCCATAAAAATGAATAAGTGGACCATACCACAAACTAATATTAAGAGACTTCACTCTTTCCCCCCTAGTTATCAAACCACTTAACAGCTTTTTTTTCTTCCTTGGACATATTTCTCATGTCTTTCCTCGAAAAAAACACAGCGCATAAAATATCTTATCCTCAAAAGGTTGCCAAGTTTCCTAAATTTTGTGAACATGATATTAAATGAAAACCATAAATTTCCCGATGTAGCTCAATTCAGCAATGATTAGTTGAGCAAACATCCAGAACCACCTAAACACTTCACAAACTTGATGTAAACAATCCTTTTCACATTAAAATTCAAGTTATGATCTGTTTTCCAGATTACCATCAACCATACTATGAATCTGCTGACCAGGAAAACAAAGAATAACATATACTAGCAAGATACAAAAACACTACATCCATTTCCTGACTACTGATAAAATTCAATAAAGCTTCAAAACAAAACATGAGAGCAAATACATTAAAACCCAGATTCCTCAACCTAATGCAGATGAAAAAAACAGATTGTAAAGACGCTATAGACCAAGCAGTATCAACTAATATTTATGCAGTAAAATAAGGCCTTAAGCCTTTTCATAGAAGTTATGTTTTTCATCTTTTCTGCAAATTTAACACGATAGCAATCAAAAAATTTATCCAACCAAGCAACACACATTGCAAACAAAAGTTAAATACGAAGGTCAACATAAGATTCCAGAGCATCTCACCTCCTCCTCACCATCTTCCTCATCATCAAACTCTCCATCAACCTCGACACCTTGCTCCTCCTCACCAGTCTCTCCATTGTCATCCTCCTCACCAACATCCTCCCCTTGCTCATGCCCATCAATCTCTCCTTCTGTACTCGTTAACCTTCCTGTACTCTCTGGCTCTCCAAGATCCCCTTCATCGTTATCCACCTCCTCCTCATCCTCTTCCCCCTCCCCATCCTCGCCGTCATCATCATCCTCCTCCTCATACTCCACCCCATCATCATTTTCATCACTATCATCACCAATCTCATGCACTTCCACCACATCATCATCTTCGTCGTCATCATCATCATCATCCTCATCAATCTCTTCTTCCCCGGACTCATCCCCCTCATCATCATCCCCCCCCTCCCCTTCCTCATCCCTGTCCACAACCTCAACTCGAAACCCATTTTGACTAACCCCATTAATCTCTCTCCCTGTCTCTGTCTCCTCCTCATCCGCCTCACTCTCCTCTTCCTCATCCACATCAACAATCCCTTCCCCAACTTCACTGTGCCCGTTATTCATCATACACGGCCTTTCCTCCCCATCAACCTCACCACTCCCTGGGTCATCCTCCTCATCCTCTTCATCATCATCTTCCTCCTCGTCATCCGACTCCGGTCTCTCATTCTCCTCAGCATCCATTTTATCCAAATACTTCAACGAACTAATCAAACCAAAAACCCTAGACCGATAATCCTTGAGTCTCGTAACAGGACACTCGTACAAATCAAGCGAAACCAACCTTAGCTTGGCCAAAGGAGCTAGATCCTCGATATACTGAATCCTATTATTGGACAAATCTAAATCCCGAAGCGAATCGAGTCCAGCTTCTACAAGAAATTCTAAGCCACCGGAGATTCTATTATCCGATAAAATTAGTTTCTCAAGATTTCCAAGGCGAGGAAATTGCTCTAACGTTGAAACACCAATGTTCGCTATAGATAGATGTTGAAGATTCACGAATTTTTCGAATAAACTTGGTGCTGGCAATCTTCCTTGTATACACTTAACCGCACCGTCTAGGGTTAGGGTTCTTGCCGCTAACTTATCTGTTTGCCCCTCTAATGCTGTCTCCACTGCTCTTTCCCAGATCTCATCCATCAAAATTTATAAAAAATAAAAATAAATAAATAAAATCACCAAAACTCTACTATTAATCTGGAAATTTAGGGCAATAGTTTCATTGTAGATCAAAACCGGAATCAGTAGCTATAAACCCTAATTTTTGCAGAGATTGTACGGATTTCCTTGCTGTGACTGTGAGGTGTAATTTGTTTTCCTTTTTTTTTTGTTTGGTTTTAAAAGGGGAAAATAAGAGAAAGCAAAATAAAGTACCAACACTTAACTTTCTCTTACTCTGTTTTTTTTTTGTATTATGAAACAGGCTGTTGTTTTTTATTGGCTAGGAGAGAGGGGAGGAGAGATGTTTAGGGCTCGAGTATTTGGGGAGAGGGCTGAGCCAGGACGCGGCTTCGTGGGTTAGGGTTAGTGTGAATTATTGGGAGGGTGTGGGCCGTTGGATTGCAGAGGGTGAGGATTGGTGACGTGGAGGAATGGGTGGGCGAGATTGGAGGTTGGTGTGTTTGTTTTCGAGCAGAGAGAGGACGGTTTTCTGGCTGGTTTGGTCTCTAGCTGTTTGACACGTCAGTTTTGATGTATATATTGGGGCGGTCATAGAAAAGCCCTTCAGGATTAAAAAATTTACGGGATTGTCATGAAGTTCGATTACCAAAGCATTACGACATCACGATCAGTCGTTTCGCTTTAAGAAAATAAAATTATGGAGACTTCTTTTTTTATTATTATATGTTTAGAATCAAGCAACAATGAAACTAAAGGTGTGGTTGGAAATGGAAAAACAAAACACAAAAATAATTTGCTGTCTTTTAGACAGGGTTTTTTTTTTTGTAAAATATTTTATAATATAAAATAGTAATAGGAAAACTAGTAAATTAAATTTTAAATTTAATTTATTTATTAAAAAACTATTTTCACTCTATAAAATAATATAACATATTTTATAAATAATAATTCACTTATAATTTTATAAAATTATTTCAAGTATCACTTTCTTTTATCAATGTTACCTCATTATTGTCATTTATCACAATTATTGTTAACACTTAACTACCAACATCATTTAACTTATTTCTATCTTTATTAATACCGTTATATCACATTTATCTTTACCTTTATTGTTATTTTATAACCGTTATTCTTACCCTCATCCCATCCCAACATAAATATAATCATTATTTTATTTAATTAATTGTTTTTTATAGTTTAAAATAAATAATTTTTTTTCATAATTTTCTAATTATTTCAAAATATTATAAGTTGAATTAATTAGATTTATTTTTTCTCATCCTATATCACCATATTTTTTTGCATCGTTATTTATCAAAATCATACCCCCATCCCCCCCCCTTGTTATTTAACTCTCATGTTTGTTTGACGGTGTTTTAATCAAAAAAAAAATATGTAAATTTTTTTAATATATTTTTTTATATAAAAACATTGTAGCATTTTTATTTACCAAAACAGTGTGTAATTCTTATCAGAATTTCAATAAGGTCTTCTCTGTATCTAAAAATCTTAAATTATTAATTAATATTTGCTTTCACTTCTATTTATATTTTTAATTTCTGATCCAGTTATTCTGGATCTCATATCACATCAATCATACCCATCATCCCCTATCAATCCATATGTTAATACACAATAATAATTAGATATATTTGAAAGAAGAAACCAACATAAATATATAAAACTTATAGGAATTACAAATATAAAAAAATATATTTAAATTCAAACATAAAATATGCATGTTTAACATCGACATTACATATTTAGGTGAATTACATTACAATCCTAAAACATGCATATTATATCTAATTTATAATAACAAAAGTAATATATGATAAAATTACCCCTAGCATAAGTGAGATGGTCCTAAAAAAATTACAACATTTAAGTGTATCTCTTTTAAATAACTAATGATAGTTAATATGTTGAAAACTAACATTAAAATGCATATAAAACATTCCTTATTATACATTTATTATCCATAATAACTTCCCACATTATCATCATCAAACTATTAAATATCCATGCCCTAGATAATTTTTTTTATGCCAACATCAATTTCCAAACAGATGCCATTAACCATCCCTTGTAGAATGGTTAATCAAGAAAATGTAAACATCAGCTTACTGGTATCATTGGTATCATTAGCTATCATTTTTCCTGAATAGCTAATCAAACTTTAAGAAATATATTGATATCAAATTCAAATTGATATCATTAATCATTCCTTATATAATGATTAATTAAGAGAATGCCAATATCAGCTCACAAGTATTAATAGCTATGATTTTCTCTTGATAACTAATCAAAACTTTAAGAAATATGTCAATATCAAGGTGTCTACCTTGAAATCATTAGCTTTTCATATTTTTCCAGGAAAGCTAATCAAAATCATCATCTCTTATTCTTTTGTGGAAAGATTATGACGATGCTAGTGAATCTTATTAACATCATTAGTATTTTTTGTCAGAATTGACTAATAAAGTCTAAGTATATACCAATATCAATATGTCATATTGATATCATTAGTGTTTAGAATCATG
>Ga0325405_1008713_pt1 | contig 10046 bp, 2 predicted proteins | sample PopdelMetagenome_21_FD_205663 | JGI IMG/M metagenome (GOLD analysis project Ga0325405, IMG submission 205663) | Populus deltoides microbial communities from Bellville, Georgia, United States - Xylem-Control-R2 | ecosystem: Host-associated > Plants > Phyllosphere > Stem > Wood/Secondary xylem...
TTTTGCTTTTATTTACTTTCTTGATTTATTGACCTCTTTTGCTTTCAATTTCTATTCTTCTTTACCTATTTTTGTTTTAGTATAGTTTTACATGAGATAAATATATTTTTTAAAAATTTAAAATCTTGAAATACTCATATTTTATTTGATTTTGTGATTTTGTTATATATGTTTTTATCCGGATTCAATTGCTAGCTGTAATTTTTCCTTCTTAAAAGTAAAAAACCATTGATGGGCAGCATAATTGAACATGAAATTGGTGATTGGTGAAAGATAGATGCGTTAGATCAACAAAATCAATATTATTTTGTGGTCGAGTAAAAAAAGGTAGAATATTAAGGTGCCCAACTGGGCAGGTTAAATGTACTCAAAACTAAAATCCAAGGCTATATGATACCAAGGATTAAGGAAGACTCTTACGTGGTTCCCTAAGTTTCTGTCTCTCCCTCTCATGTCAAGTCTTACCTGTCCTTGATTTAGATCCAATCATCGAAGTGAAACTCATAGCCAGTAAAACTTTCGTCTTCGTAGCATTCGAACTCAAGAACAAAAAAAAAAAAAAAAAAAATCCAAATCTTGCATATACATAACGCATTTAATTACTCCAGTCTCCTGAAGGGTAGTTGCAAAAAAGGCTACTACACTTTTTATCGCCATTACAGAATCTAAGGGCCTTGTTTTTGCGGGTAAGTTCCTTTTTCCTTCAGCGCTTTTTATGAAAGTGGGTTTGTTTTTAGATCATCAAAATGCTCTGCTTTTACATTTTGTACTTGTTTTTTATGGATTTGGTTGGTTTTGGATTGATTCTATTGTAAGGGAACTTGGTTGCTTCATGTTTCCGATATGGAAGTGTTATAGATCTTTTCTCATTAATTGATGCACTGGGATCACTATCATGTGTGCACTAGAGCTTTGATCCGTTTCTTTATTTTGTTATATTCGAGTGATCGTTTGTGTCGGCCGGAAGCTCTGTAGATCAGATCCTGTATTTTCATGGAGAGTGATACAATTTCAGTTTCATGACAATGGCATGCATGTTGGGGTCGCTTTTGTCTTGTATTGATGGGATTTGAGTTTGGATTCTCAGTTTTGCATTTCGTAGTTAGCAGATTGATTTGGACAAATTGGTGGTGCTGACAGTAATGAAAATTTGTGACAATGCGGCACAGATAATTAAATTTTTTAATTGCCAATTATTTCAGTAATTGAAATTCTTTAGGCTTGATAAATTTGATAGCTGAGGTCGTTTTCTGTAGCCGCTTTTGTTTTATTATACATTTTGGATTAGTTTGATATCTCTTAGCAGGAGCATGGAAATGATATGAGTTTAACTTTTTAGTAGATTTCAAAAGGAGAAGTATTTGCTGTGGTTGAGGCGTATTCAACATGTCCCGGTTATCACCTCGTAGGAACCAGAGATCAAAAGGTTTTAAGGTCAAGCATGCTCTGGAAATATGTCTTCTGATCGGTGTTTGTGGCTGGCTACTTTACCAAGTCAAGCACTCTCATGATAAGAAAGCAGCATATGAGAAAAGTGTGAAAACAGAGAATGATGTTATAAAATTAGGGAGAAAGGACCTCCAGCCTGAAGTTAAAGAAAATTTCATTGGAGATGAGAGGCACAAGGAGGAGGAAGAGGAAGAGAGCAAGAGCGAAGAAGAAAGCAAACCTGATGATAACACAGGAACAGAGGGTGGCGATGATGAGATTCATGATCATTTTCATGATAAGACAGAAGAAGGAGCTGAGCGTAGAGAAGATTCTATAGATGGGGAGAAGGAAGCAGAGGATAAGACTGAAGAGGGAGTTGAGCATAGAGAGGATTCTGTAGATGGAGAGAAGGAAAGGGAAGCGAGAAATGAGAACGTCAGTGAAGGGATGGAGAGGGAGGGTACAAGGGATAATGTTAATGATGACAGAGATAAGGGAGAGATCAGGGAGAATGCTAGTGAGTATAAGGAGACTGAAGAGAGCAAAAGGAGTGATGGTGAAGATAAGGAGAATGTAGAGGGAAAAGAGATGGAAATTGAAGAGAGCAAAGAAAGTGAAAGCATAAACAGAGAGACTGAAGAGAGGAAGGAGAATGAAGAGAGCAAAGAAAGTGAAAGCGAACACAGAGAGAGTGAAGAGAGGAAGGAGAATGAAGAGAGCAAAGAAAGTGAAAGCGAGCACAGAGAGAGTGAAGAGAGGAAGGAGAATGAAGAGAGCAAAGAAAGTGAAAGCGAACACAGAGAGAGTGAAGACAGCAAGGAGAATGAAGAGAGAAAAGAAAGTGAAAGTGAGCACAGAGAGACTGAAGACAGCAAGGAGCACGAAGAGAGCAAAGAGACTGCAAATGAGAATAAAGAAAATGCAAGTGAAGAAAAGGGAAGGGCGGAAGAGAGTCAGCAGAAGGAAATTAAGGAGGTTGTGGAACAAAGCAATGAGGAAGAAAATAAAGAAAAAGAGTTAGAGAGTAAAGTTACAATGGAGGATCAAGTTAATGATGGAAATAATGCACATAGTGAGGAGGCAAGAGAGGAACATTACAAGGGGGATGATGCATCCAGTGCAGTAGTCCATCAAACTCAGAATGATACGCCTGAAGAGGAGCAAGGTGATTTGAAGAAATCTGGTGAGGGAGAGCCAGTGGAAAACAAAGAGAAGAATCAGTTAGAGTTTGAAAATAGAACAAATAACACTGAAGTGGTTGACTTCAATCAAAATGAAGTTCCAAAGGTGAAAGAATCTGACTCGGGAGAAAATGATGATTCCACAAATGCAAAAACAAGTGAAGAGGGTTCTAATGAAAATAATAAGCAAGACTCAGAGGATGGTTCCCATGATACTTCCACAGTAGCAACTGCGAATGAACAGCAGCATGAAGATTCTAACTCCATTCCAGTTACTGCAGATAACGTAGTATCAAAAGAAGAGGAGTCAACCATGAATAATGTTGTGCTAGAGCAAACTGAGAAACCTGAATCAGTTGCTAGCAACCAGCAATCAGATTCAAACTCAGCACATTCTAGTACAACCAATAATGGAGATTCAACAAATGTAGAATCAATGGACTCTAGCAATTCTGAATCTGTTGCGTCAAATGGACAGACCAACTCCATTACACCTTTGTTGACAAGCCAAAATGGTGATGCAGCTCAGATTGACAAGTCCAACAGTAGTTCTAGTGTTGAAGGGAGTACGGAAATTGTTCTACCATCGAACACAAATGAAAGTGCTGATGCTGGGCAAACCGGACATGGTGATTCTCTTCACTCTGAACAGAAAGACACATCCTCAAACACAAATAACGATGCTAATACTGGCCAAGAGCAACAAGGTAACAATTGGAGCTCTCAAGAGAAAGATAAGTTATCAATCAGTAGTAACAATGATGGTGCTGACCAGAGTTCTGCTACCAGCAATGCAAACAACAACAACAATGAAAATGTCAACACTGATGCAAGCCAAAAAGAACAGGTTGATCCTAACAACGGCAATGCTGACCAGAACAGCCACTCAAACTACAATGGCAATGCCAATGAAAACACAGATGCAAACCAAAACGAGCAAGTTGAATCTTCTGATTCTTCAACGTCTCGAGAAGAGGGAGATGTATCCACAAACACTAGTAGCAGCATCGTTGTGAAGCAGAATGATTCTGTTGATTCTTCCATTTCTCAAGAAGAAAAGGAGGCTCAAACTGACTTGGGAACTTTGCCTGGTTCTGGAACCAAAGGAGCCAATGGTGGAGATGCAGCTACGGAGTGAAGTTTCTATTAGGTTACAGTGTCTACTTGAACCATTATTCTTGTCATTAAGAGTTTGGATTTTTTCCCCCTTCTCCCTTGATGATCAGGAAATGTGCAAGGTTGTGCTTTATTGCAATTATACTATCTAAAGAATATTTTACGTTGGTTTTCTACGTGAACAAGTTGACAAGAGTATTGAAGATTTGTTGTTTCAGAGGCTTCAATAAGGTTAAAGCAGAATCCCTGTGTTTGTTGTGATTAGTGCTTCAACAAAGTTAAAAGTGCAGACACCATATGAGCCAAGACTTTCCTAGCTGCAAGTGTTCCTTGTAGTTCCCTCATGAATTAGAGATGAGCATTCGGATATTTTCGGATAAAAAAATTGTTCTTTCAGATAATTACTTGTGATTTTTTTTCTTTTAGTTGATCAAACAATTTGTGCAGTTCGGATTATTTACCCATCACCTTCTCTGAATTGCCTGTTTTTTGATATTTTTCTAAAAAAAATTATCCGAATCAATTCAGATAACTTGGATAATTCAGGTTTTTTTTATGATGCCCACCCCTAGCATGATGCTTTAGTTAGGCAAGCATTTTTTTTCTTCTGGTGTTGTCGGGTCAAAAGCCTCCCCACCAAAATCCCAAGCTGGCTCATACTCTTTTGATGACAAACCTACGAGGGTGACTCATTGGTTTAGGGGTCGGATAAAAACCTGTAAGATTATGGTGAAGTTCCACCTCTTATAGACATGCATGAACCCCTTCTCCCATCCTTGTGAGCCACTAGCGGAGTTCAGGGATATCCCATCGCTGTCGCTTAGAGCTAGTTATATGCTTCTGTAGAGTTTACTAGTCATCTAAAAAATTGAAAGAACGAAAAAACCACCACCATTCATCCTTTTACATTTCCTGCCCTCTAAATCGGATCACTAGACCTGAAAAACGTTCAGCACGTGCTTGATTATGTGAATTAGTAAGGTAGCTGAATCAGCAAGGTTAGCTTTTTTGTTGTCTTAAGATAGAAAATACAGAGATAGCGGTAGATGGTAGACGAGACAGAGATGGCAGACATGTCCTGTTTTAAAATGACAGAAACATTTCCTGTTCACTCTAAAACATCCAGCATTCATTGTAGGTGCAGCTCACACTCAAGTTCAAAAGCTGTCCTCCAAAACACTATCCATTCCGTACTGGGAAAGATTAACTATATAAATTGCAAATTATTAAAGATAGAAGGATAATATTTCAAATCATTCATTTATTTTATTTTGCTGAGAGCACTTAACAGGTAACAGACAATGGGACAGAAAAGAAATTCCAACATGCAAAGCCATAAAACTGAAGTGCTAACATCAAATTCAAAGATCCAAGGGTTGTCTCTTCAATCTTTCTGAGAAAATGGTAGGAATGTCATAAACAAAAGTACTTTCGAATACTCCCATCCAATACAAAAGTCTCAGTGATGGTCCTCCTTGACCTCAAAGAGTCCATTTGGTCCTGCATGACACAAAAAAAGAAGAAGATATAAGGCATATCAGATTCAAACAATCATGAATACTGATAGATATTACACCTGAAAAAGCACTTTCACTGAATTTGGCACAAGATGGGTGCGTTGCTTCGGCACAGTTATGGGCTAACCTTGTTTGTGGCAAATATAATACCACATTACAAACTAAATAATCCAACCAACTAATGCCCATGGATTGCTGCATTTTCATGTTGGAATCTGCGTTACGCTGAATTTGAGACTAAACTTGTAGGATATTGCATCCAAACGCAAAACAATTGCAATCTGCGTACTGCTAAGTGCAACCCTAACTTGCTCTTTGTTACAAGCTCAACACTACATGTCGTTATATAATACAAACTATTAGCATCATATCATAAACATATTGACAACTATAATCTTATAATTTTTATCATTTCTGGTTTGTTAATTGCCTCTACAAACCAACCATCCACTGTAAATGCCATTAAAGTTTCAGTGCATGGAAACATTAGGCACTTTCAGTGCATGAAATCATTAGGCACACCATATATTAACCACACCAGCATGAGTACCAGAAAATTTGAAAAACTATCCATCAAAGACTTCAATATACAAAATGAATTGCACCAGGCACAGGTCACAATGTAGTTTAGCCTTGGTGATGCAGGATCAAAGCCTGGGCAGTAAGTTGGACCCTGTGTGATATCTACCAGGATACTTACGGCAACATTTCCTATAATAATAGAAGCACCGTACTATGCAGAAAACAAAAGTAGACAAGGGTATTTCCGTAATTTTTAGATTTTCTGGAAAATCTGAAAAATCATCCGTGTATTGATTTTATTTTCTATTTAGTATTAGTTCTAAAGTAATTAGCTTTATTAGGTTTTTCCTAGTCTAAATAGAACTATTAGCATTTTCTTATATTGGAAGATGAGTCCTAGAAACTCTACATAAAGGTTTTGTAATTGTTCCATACAGAAAAGGAATCAGTTTACTAGTAAAATTTCAACAACTATGCTTTTCATTGTGTGGCCCAATCTTCCCTTAGGTATTGACTCTTATGAACCCTTGGTGTGAAACTTAGGTTTTTCTATCTTCTAGGTGTGACTCCTAAAAAACCTTCCTAATGCAACTCTAGCATTTTTACATTCATCCCCAATCCCTTTAAACAATCTCCATTAGTCCCTTAACACCCCCTACCTTCATACCCAACCAAACTTAAAGACACTAACAAACAAAACTCAATCTATTACCCCCTCCATCAGGACAGTACCACTGGGTCAAACACCTGTTGGTTTGAAAAAAGCACTCTACCTTTACTTAGATAAACCTCCATAAATACTAAAAAAGTATTGCAATAAGCAGGATAAAGAAAAGGCCTATGGCACCAAGTGCTCAAATCTTCAATTTAAAGTTGATTAAGAAATGGACAATTCTCTAGGAATATCACATAATGGCTGGACTAAATGTGAGAACTACAAACACATATAGCGATCAGTGGCAAATTTCTCAATGTTTAGGCATAATGCAGGCATGGGTTCCCTTAAAAATTATATGACATAAAAACATCCCCAGATCTGATAGCTTTCAACCAAGCATACAGACTTATTGCTAATCATGCCATATCAAAAAGCTTCTCATGCCACTGCAACATATAAATGTGTACATGTCTGTGTATGAATATGCATGTATGTGTGTGTACAAATAGAAATGATAGTCGAGGTAGTGGCAGCAGTGGTGGCAGTGGCAGTGGCAGTGGCAGTGGTGAGCAAAGGTTAATGATGAATTACATATTTGCAACTATTCAATACAAATTGTGAAGAGTGTCCTTTGGAAATGCATGAAAAGGAACTGCCCCCAACATCCACAAAATATGTATACTGAAGAAACTAAGCATCAAAGACTTCAAGAAACATATGAACTGAACCAGGAAGAGGTTTGAAGTATTGAAACTGGCTCAGGCTATTAATCTCCACACACACCAAGAAAAAAAAAAAAACACCGTGCAACTTTGGGTAATATTTGATATGGGCATCATATATTCACCAGCCAATTCTGATAGCAAGAGCACAATGACACAGAAACCGCCATTCTCTATGGACAAGCTAAAAGCCTCGATTCAAACCATCTAAACATCCCCAGATCAAAATCCAAGTCTACCAGAAAACGCAAAATCAACAAAATGCAAAATCACAAAAACAAACCACTATGATAATTTCAATATAATTGGCCAAAACAAACCATATAAGCTCAATAACAAACCAGAAAGATTTTCCCAGTTAAGGAAACTCGAGATCCAACAAAAAAAAAAAAAACATACCCCATGGAAACTCCTTGTTGCGAATGTGCAAATATGGGTACTCCTGCACATCGAATTGAAACACAAATCTTAAGCATAAATCAATCAGATGGACAGACTAAAAATGTATTGAAGAGATGAATCAAAAGAAAAGGAAAGCTCACAGGAGGGGTTTCGTAGTGAGGATGACCCTTTGATAAGTTATAAATGGCCAAAATAGTGCAGGTCGCAGCACCCAAGTACGCTATCTTCTCCCACTTCGCAGCCTCGTCTAATTAAAATCCATAAAAACCCAGAAAAAAAATCGAAATCAAGATCCTGATTCTGATAAATAGAATGAAAAACAGAGAACAATACATACAAGCATCGTCGTGATGGGCAGAGGATGAAAAGCCTCGTCTAGTAGGAGCAGAGGGTTTGGAGGCGCTGCGAAGAGAGTTTCGAAGTAGAGCAGATCGCATCATAGAAATCGCCATTTCTTCTTCTCTTTCTTTTTCTTGCTTTCAATTTTGAGCAACCCTACCCCTGGCTGGCTGGCTCTCTATAATAATCAGCAGGTAGGGCTTTGGCAAGGTAAATTATGAATTATTTTCTTTAATTTTATAAAATGAATTAAATAACTTTTTTTAGTTTCAAAAATTAATTAATTATACTCTTTTGATTACGTTTAATTTAATATTACTTTACTGGAAAATATTTTACTTTCTCTTCAATATTTTAATATTATCTTTTTTTTTCTTCTTTTTTAAAATGATATGGATGAAAATTATTAAGTTACAGATAATTTAAGATTATAGGAACTAATTAATTCGTTTTTAAAACTAAAGGGACTTTTTAAATTTATTTTGCAAACCTAGAAGGACAAATTTATAATTTCCTCCAAAAATAAGAGACTATGAGCAACAATGATGGGGCAAAGCGACCTCAATGATAATTTTTATAAAAGAGATGGCATTTAGGAGATTTTTGAAAGAAAAAAAATATTAATTATTTTTTTAGTTTAGAAATTTTATTGTTTTTATTTTTATTTTTATGTTATATTTTACTAGGTTTTTTATTTAAAGGGAATAGTTTTTTAATTTTCTTATTCTATATTAATAGGGTTTTATATTTTTTTATATAAAATATTGCAATTTCTTTGATAAGTGAAATTTTAATAAATAAAAATTGGATATTTTTTATTATGGTGTTTTGATTAAGTTTTGACTTATAATAAATTTTATTATTTTATGTTTTTAGTTACGTAAATTGGTATTAGGCCTAATAATCATCACTGATTAAGGTTTTGTTTGTTTTTATAGTTATAAAAAAAATTATTTGAAAATTTTATTTTTTATTTTAAATTAATTATTTTATTTTTTTATGTTGTTTTTAATATATCGATACAAAAAATAAAAAAATATATTTTTAAATAGAAAAAAAAATATTTTAAAAAATAACAGCCGTTTAAACAGGTTATAAATTAAACTAGCATATTATCTCGCGTTCCGTAACGGGTCAATAAAAAAAATCAAAAGTAAAAAAAATATAAAAAGTATAGAGAATATATTAAGTGTCTTGGGTCCCGCAGCAACCCAACTTTATTGAGAGAAAAGAATTCAACCAACCTAATTTCAAATGAAAAATAAATATTATCACCTAACTTTTGTACAGTATAAAAAAAGTTTTATCAACTTATTTCTTCTTTACCATATAAAATATAATTACATAAAAGAAAAAAAAAATCTAAAGAGGTAAACAGTCTACAATGCAAAATACTATATGTTTATAAAATAAATCTATATCCACAAAAATATATAGTATTTTTCTCATGTTTTTTTATATAAAGGTCTAGGATCCGTGAAGGAGCGGCATACTACTCTCTTTTTCCCCCTGCAGTTCTTGTCCATCCATCACATGAGCCAAAAAAAAAAACCACATTCTTGGCCACAAACTAGCCCTGAGAAAAATCGAGAAACAACAGTGTCGTCGGGCCTTTTATCTGCGTTCCCACAAGTCCAAACTCCAAACTCAAACGCAGGGCACAACGCAGGCTTTGAAAGAACAAGGCAAGATGTCAATAATTTGATCTTCTTGGAAGTAATATATTTTAGACCATATGGATGGTGATGTTCGCAGGAAAGTCTTGTTTGTTGAAATTTTTGCAGCCCTTTTTGAAAGATTGGATCTCTACACTAATCTCTCGTGATCTTAATTTTGGACAATTGATTCAAGCACTCCAATTACCAATAATAACCTCCGACGAAAAGGATGGATCATGAAGAAAAATTGCACTCCAACTTGATCCGTGGCTCACACAAATGGTCGGCGTTTTTATTTCCTTGAGCTGAAAGATGACAATACTGTCATTGATGATTGAAATTGTTGTCAAATAAAATATTCTAATCTTGGACGAAGTGTTGCTATGATTGGAGACCATATTGTAATTATATTAATCATACTCTGTCTTATTTTTTGTTTTGATTCGCAGAAACCCTACCCCAAAAATATATTTTGTGAGTTCAGGTGAGCATGTAAAACT
>Ga0325405_1008720_pt1 | contig 10042 bp, 6 predicted proteins | sample PopdelMetagenome_21_FD_205663 | JGI IMG/M metagenome (GOLD analysis project Ga0325405, IMG submission 205663) | Populus deltoides microbial communities from Bellville, Georgia, United States - Xylem-Control-R2 | ecosystem: Host-associated > Plants > Phyllosphere > Stem > Wood/Secondary xylem...
ATCACATTTCAGAAAAAAATTAAAAAAATTCTATCTGACTCAAAATAAATAAAAAAACATTAAGAAAAGCAGAAAAATGTTATCCAATAGGAGAATCATCTCCAAGCAAATTAACAATTTTGAAATCTGAAAATGCAACGGGAGATGGGTAATCAAATGGGCTAATCTGTACACATTAAAACACACTTTGACCAAAATAACAGCGAGATTGGCTCTGTTCCACGGTACAACTTTGTCTCGTTTCAGCTATGGTAGTGAAAAGCTAGTCCCCTACCTAGAATTATTTTTGGGCCCGGTGTCAACTTATGAAAAAGTTTATACCGCTGGGCTATCCGAGAGCATAGCTAGAATGCAAATGCAAGGTTGTCGATTTATATTCTGTCCAGAAATGATTGGTATAGTTAAAAACCAAAACAAATAAAAATAGATTTTTTCTGTTTAGAATCTGGTCTAGAAATACCGTTCAAATTCTGTCCGTTATATTATGATAAAATAGTGGTTTTTTTGTTATTTTTTTAAATAAAATATACCATTTTTACAATATCAATTATATCTCTTAATTATATTATTACATCAAGCTAAAATTTTATATAAGATCTCCTTTCATATTATTATATCTCATATTAAAATCTTAGAGCAATTAGAGTTTAGGTATTTTTATCATTTTGTTTAGAAATATTATTTTATTGTGTTTTTTTAGATTAATTTTTTTTTAATTTTATCGTTCAACAATGAATTTATTAATAATTAAATTTTATAATTTATTTTATTTAGAGATATTATGATCTAATAACCCAAATTATGAATTAATTTAAAAAATTAACTTAAATTGATATATCTAACATGTTATTTTTTTAATAATTATTTTTTTAATATTATTTTTAAATTTATTAAATCGATAAAGTAATATCAATTCAACTTCTTTTTAACTTAATATTTGTTGAATTGACATGATGTTATCTGCTATGATGAGTGGATGTTATCCTCAGCTAGCAAAGGCAATAGCTGTCATGCAAATGAACCAAGAACCAAAAATCATCAGATTATGATTCAAATATAGATGTATTAATACAACATCATGATGATCAGCTAGGACCCCCTATTTATTCACAGCTGTTCTTCTAGGGACTCAGACTTGCAAAAAAATTAAACATCACAGGGGAATATCTGCAGGCAGGAAAGAAAGAAACCTCCCATGTCTGGCCTGAATTTTGGTTATGCATGATATTCACGACACAGCAAGAGAAAAGAAAAAAACAAACTGTCAGGAAATAGATCCTGAAGTGAGAGCTTAAAGTTTTCAACTAAACATTTAAAAATAATCGGGTCTTAATTATCAATGAAGCTTTAAATACATCACTCAAGAAATTCAAAATAAGATTAGAATTTTATTGATAAAATGTTAGATTACAACAAATTCATGGAGAGTTTATATACCATTATCTACCCCTTTCAAGATCAATAATCAAATAATTCAGGTTCTTCCTTGGAAGTCAATTTACCTGGATTCAAATTAAATATGCAACATAAATGAGATGGAGCAATTAACATTAATCCCTAAAAAGACGTTCAACATTCGAATATTGGTCTTACAGTGAACAAAAAGAAATGCCACCTAAATGAAGAAAATGTAATATAAGAAAACAAAAGCCAAAAAATTAGGCAATCTTGAAATGTTCTGAAGAAAAAGAGTTCTAGTTCGGATTAAAAGCTTAGCTAAAGTAGTGGATAAGAACTCAGATAGGCACCTCAAACACATACCAAGTACTCTGTCAAGCAATAGATAAGTTACTATATATCTGAAGTATTAAAGAACAGAATTAGCAATCCCTTACAACAAGAAATTAATTAGGGTACGAATAGTTGAAGCATTCCTCATTCATTGGGAAGATCTTTGCTGAACCTGAAGAACAAAATCATAGTTTCCATGAATATTCTTAGAATAATATATGGTATTTCCTTCTTTTTATTCTCAAATGTATACCAAGAACATTGATAAGAAACTGAAAAGCCAAATCGGAAAAATTCCCTGCCATAAACCTGTAGATTTCCATCAAGAGGCAAATTAAGGATCAACCAAACGTAACTCTACAATGTTCATTTACGAAAGAGCAACATAATGATTGTATATGTGACTTTTGTGTATTCAAGCACATCACATACCAGGTATAATTAAAGCTTTGTCGTCAATCTGAAAACTTGCACGCATAATACACAGGTGAAAATGATGATCAAGATCTAGAGAAAGAACCAAAAGAGAAGAAAGATTTACAGGGCGAAAACTAAAGAAACACCATGTATCCGAGAAATAAAAGATGCCCACGATGTTTAATAATGTACAATATTCCTACCGAAGTACAGACATATATACTTACTGAGATCAGATCAAGTGGTGGCATGCAGTACTAAAAATCACCCGAGAAAAGCAAGTCAGAGAAAAGCACTCACAGAGAATCATCACTACAGATACAAATCTCTTCAGTTAACACAGATTTGCACCGTATTTCCAATTGGATCATAACCAAAGCTGCTTAACACAAACCCTTGTGCAAGTTGGGGTTAAACAGAACAAACCCTAACAAGTATTAGTGATTTTAAATTTGCCCAAAACAAATTTATTAGTGAATAGCAACGTCATAAACTTAAAGAGTGCTGTTCTATTGACAATATAAATTAAACTCAGAAATATAAGCCAATAAGGTATACGTTTCAAACTATTTAGAGAGTTCACCTTCACCTTTGGGAGCCGGTAAAGATGAAAAGGGAGATAAATAAGCCATTTATTGCCGCTGCAGCATCATCAAGATTCCCAATTCAAATGGCTATTGGGTTGAAACGAAGGGACCACCAAAAGCCACCATTATCACCACTTATTAGCCCTAATAAAGTTTGTGAATCTTGATGGTGCTCCATCGGCAAACAGTGACTGGTTTCGATTCTTTTAGATCTTGGTAACCATCATCAGCATCAGCATCATCCTCATGCAAAAGAGATGTTCAAAAGATAAAGGAAAGAGTAGAGAGCTATTTGGCTGATCGGGATATTTATTTACAAAGGAAACCCTCCTGACTTTGTTTTTCTTAAGCCAAGGGAACCCAATCCAAACCCTAAATCTTATCCAATGAAGGGAAAGTAAAGGGCAAAAAAGTATAACGAACGACGAATAAAACAAAAGCTTCAAAAGTTTAAGCCCATGTCCAGGTGTGGGAAATAAGTTAGACCCATTTGATACAAAAAGCTATCAATGGCTGTTCTCTTTGCATAAACCGTCAAGTGCTAGAGACTTAGAAAGATACAAGAGAACATGGAGAACTGTTAACTCAGCAACACATAAAAAGCCTAGAGAAATAGACTCAAAGGCTAGGAAAGGGAAATGAAGAGAAGAGAAGATGGTTGAGTGCTCTGAATCATTCAAGGGTGTTAAGAGGTATAAATACTCTTAATTGAGGCTCACTAGGGTTACCATGAGTAATGACTACGAGAGATACGATGATTGTTTGGTGAGATTTGTCAGTTGTGTGTGTGTGTGAGAGAGAGAGAGAGAGAGATGGAGGGGGGGAGATTGTGTACCCACAACAGTTATCCATCGTAATCCACGGTACTAAATATGCCAAAATCTTTAAACCTCACTGACCAAGTCATTCTTTCTATACAGGTATCCAAGGAATAATAGCCACTTTGAGAATGGGAAAATGAACTTCTTACCGCCAGTAATGGTAGATATTGGTTATGGTTGCGTCTTCTACAAGCATTTTCAAGTGGATGGGGGGGGTGGAATTGACGGGACCCTGACCTATCCTCGCATATCAAGAGACTCGGGAAGGTGAAGAGGGGAGGGGGGTTTCCTAGGGTTTCAGGTTCCTTGTTTGGATCCATCGTTTGCTATTTTGGGCCCTTTTGAAGCTTTTCTATGAGACGAAGTCTGGCAAATTTATGCCCTCTTTTGGTTGTTTTTCAAGTTTTATCTAGTCCAATTTATCTAAGAGGCAAAAAGACTTAACTACATGTGCAAAGTAGTACTTGCGTGTTTCTCTAGTGCTCATTTTCATCGACTTACCCCAGTCCCCTCTTCTCGTTTTCATTTCATCGTTCAGTGTTTTCGTTGATTATTGAATACCTTACCGTGTAGTACTCCTATTTGCATGTCTATACATATCTTATCTCTTATATATGACAAAGGTTTAATTTGCTATCTAATTTGCACATGGCTAAAACTATATATTGATGAGACACTTGTAAGTAAATGTGCATCTACATGCATATCGAACTTATCACTTGCTCCAGTCTCCTTTAATTGATATTCAAGTGGACGAGGAGTGATCATTCCATGGATGTTGTGACTGACAATAATATTCTATCAGTTCCCTTTCTCATGGTAATTATCTCTTAATTAGTTGAAGGGTATTCCATGTATATTGATACTGATCCATGCATCCATCCATTTCCTCCATGTTCCTTCCAGCTTCGAAGACGGGGACATGGGGGTCATGATCTTGAATTATTGAATTTCTGTAGGTCCCTCCAACTACATAATGAATTTGCCTTTAGATTCACTTGCAGTCGAGTGCAGTCGAGTGGGGAACAATAATATTACCCTTTCTTGTAAGATTGCGTGGGAGAGGTACGGTTTGATTTTCTACTCAGGTGTTTCGATTTTGAAAGGATTAATATCCAGATATTCCTGTTCTTGATTACATCTGGATTCAGAGTTCTTAGTTAATTTCCTTTCACACGTACGGTACGGTTAAGTATCAATGTTCATCAGTTCCAAATTTTCTACTCAGGTTAGCAGATTTTGATGGCTGAGATTTCGAAATTGATGGTCTAAATATTTATGACAAGAAGGATATGTTTCCTCTAATTTGAAAAAAAATCAAATCTAAAAAAGAAAACGATAGCATGTGAATTTCTGTACTGGCAAATCTTTTATAATCTTCGTTCATGCAAGTTTTTTGAAGCTTGGAAGAAATGTTTACATCCTATAGAGATGCCAAGATGAAATTGTCGTTGTTTGCCCCCAAATTCATTTTGCTAGGACTATATTAACCACCTTCTACTTTATACATCAAGAGGTTATTTTAGATGACATTCCATCTGATCGCAAGACATCTTTTTTCTAGTTAATTGATTGCTTTATTCTAATGATCGTATGAATTTCTTTACGTTCGTAGTATCATTCTCTGTTTCTCCTTTGCCTATGCGCACCTTGCGCACTAATAATATACCTCTCAAATTGTAAATAAATCAAAGTTATATTTTATATTTTTTTATTAATATGAGTATTTTGATCAATTTATGTGTAACTCAATTAATTCCATAAATTTTAAAGTTAACAATAATATAAATCTCTAGTATTTATAAGGTTTGTATGACTCGAACTGGTGATCTTTAAATAACAAATCTAAAATTTAACCGATTAAATTATATCCTTTAAAGTTTATATTTTCAAATCTTATTTAAGTCTACAATCTAAATGTTAGAATTTACTCTTTTAAAAATTAGAGATTATTTTTATTTTAATTATTTTTTCTAAAATAAAAATCATAAAATTACATCCCGGTACAATGATGTTGTGTAAACAATTATGGGTTCTCAACGTGCTTATGAGATATAATAAATGATTTGATTTTTTAATGCATAAACACTAGGTCACTGTGTTTGATAAGCTTTGATCAAATTATACTTTCTTTCTTTCTTTCTTGAACAAGTCAACTTATCCAATCAGTGAGTTGATTGAATAACCTTCATCTTATTATTATTATTATTATTATTATTATTTCCATCGATTCACGAAACTTGCATTAGGCTTTCTTTTTCATCTTGACACCAACTAGCCAAGGCTAGATTTTTCTCTCTCAATTTCAAACATCTCCAGGAATTGACAAGCAGCATTTATCTAGTATCTAGTGCTGTGTGGTACATTAGTAGTTAGGAGAGTTCTCCATGGGCCTTTGTGTCCAAAGAAACCCTTCGACGCGTCGGAGTTAAAAACCACCTGAGAGACAAAGAAAGGACTTGATGACTGATGTGACAATAATGATGTTGCTGCCATGGTCGTACGGACTCTCAAAGACAGGGAGGAACGAGTGTTGAACACAGTGAAAGTGGAGCCGTTTTACCAATATGGACAATGCCCACTGGCGAGCATAGTCCTCGTACGGACAAACTCCTGCCTCCCCTTTCTCGTTTTTGTTTCTGCTTTCTCGACCTTCTATATTGAAGTAATATTCTCCACTCCTCTCTACGATCATATTCACTTTTTAGGTGGCATGTCTTGAAACTTTTTGTTAGTATAACTATATATGCATATTTTATTTTGAAAAAAACACTAAATCCGAATATCAGTATAGATATATGCTATAGTTATAATGGTAGTTTAATAATATTATTATATATGTTCAGTAGCATTTCTGCTGGTAATATCGCCCGCTGCTGTTTCTAAAAGTTAGCAATAGTGGTGGTGGTTCGTAAAAAGTTGCCGACCATTTTTCTTTTTTTTTTGTTGGTAGAAGTCCGCCAGGCGCAAATCGCAACTGATTGATTATGTTAATAGTTTGTTTAAGAAATCTTACAAACCATTTTTTATAATACAAGAGGCGTTAATTGGAAAGATAATCTTGCTTAATAAATCGTTAATATCATCATCGATCAGAGATCTCAATCCAATTAAAGTGCTCATGTAAGCTGATTTATAGGCGGCATCCACTAATCTCATGGTATAATTAGGAACTCCCGTCAATTATGAGGTGGTTTCGAATCATTTTCATTTCATGTTTTTTTCTTGTTTTTTTAAATTTAAAATAAAAATAAAAAAATGTTTTTTTATTTTAAAAACTTAGAAAACCAACATGTTGAGAAAATTTAAAACAAAGAAAATGGTTTTCAAAAACTACAAGAGTATTTTTTTCAAAAAACTGAAATTATAAATGATATCAAACAACTTCTCAAAAGTTTAATTTCTTATAAGCTAAAAGAATTTATTAAACACTCTAAACAACAAAAAACGCGACGCGAACGATTCTTTTTTTTTTAGGACAAAGCAAGAGGAGAGGTAAAGGCTCAAGAATCTCGTATATATACGCAAGTTAATTTGAGACTCGGTCACTTTCTCCAGGAGTTAGGTTGATGTTGGAGCGAGGAATGCGCGCATGGTGATTTTCTCTTACTTGGCAAGCTACCGAGCTGGTCTTTCTCTTTCCTTGAGAAAAATATATCCCCTCGGAGTTTTAATTTGTTGATCGTTTGGTGCCAATCCTTTCACGGGTTTCTATCCGAAGCAAAGCCTGGGACTAGTCAACTCACCAGCAAAAACCAATTAATTGCTGTAAATATTCAACCTAACTCATTAACGCAATAACTCGCTAGCTAGATGGTCAAAGACATATACCAATATATATGGATTGATAAGTTTTGAAGATAAAAAATTTAAATAAGCCAGCCTATGAGATAGAATTAATTTGAAGTCGTTACCTCGTCGAACAGAGGTACAGCTAGAAGACGTTGCTGAATAAATCTTTTCGGACGAAATACCATGATTTTTTATAATCTGATCCACTGGGAAATCGAAATACTAAAGACCAATTGTATCTATACCAGCATTTGTAGCTACTTTAGCTAAATAAAATAGTGCTTCAAATTTGACTACCCAAATACTCGTTCCTCTCTATTATAACAGCTTAATCGCAAAATAAATGCGGCAATTATATTCTCAATCTATGATGTTACACATCCGACCGCGGAGGAGCATATTGCCTTATAAATTTCTTAAACTTTATAAGTCATATGATTAAGCCGAAATTATTTGTTTGATTGATTTTAGTAGGTTTTAATAATATCATTGGCTGTTGAGATGGTTTTTATAATGTGATTAGTTTTTGGTCTGAATAAACCTGCAGGTTTGTGCAATATTTTTATTAGATATGTGCAAATGTGTCTCGAATATCCTTTTCTAGGGGATTACGCCTCTGAGATTTTCAAAAAAAACAAAAATAATCCAGCATCAGAAGCGTTATAGAAGACGATTATGTCGTATTTCCTCACCGTGTCATTGATTTTCCTTTCCCTTTTTTAAAAAAATCTTTTACCACACCACGTACATTCGCAGCATTGATTTGTTGTTGGGGATCATCTATCTACACATTTACTCTGGTGGGACTGCCTGCTTTCCTCGTGGCCTACAACCTTGTACTACTTTTCAAACTCAAATAATTAAACAAATAAATATCACAAGGGATAGTCCAGCGGTTAATTTAATTAGAATTTCTGTCTAAATCTCTACCGAGAGATTTTCAAGTTGAAATCATGAAAAGCATAGAATAGATGGCGCTCTGCGGAGACGGAAGGTTACTCCCATTAGTTAATCGGAATTCCAATTCGGAAGAACAGCATTCAAAATCAGCTAGCTGGATCAATAACTCGAATAAATTTCCTAGTCACCCTCAATTGAAAAAGGGAATAAAAGAAAAATGAATAATACATATGATGCATGCTTTGACATGATTTATCACATGCAGACTTGCAAAAAGCAGCCCAGGAATCTCGCTGAGAACTGGAAGGAGAAAGTGTTGTGCATAGCAGATGCTACATGTATTGCATTCATTCTAGCTGTCTCCAAATGGCAACCCAAGTGTACGCAGCCTACTTGTCGCCTTATCACATAGACTTCATCCACCTACATTTTTCCTTCTGCTTACACGCTATCTCACCTCTTTGTCCAGCGTTTCTTTTCATCTCTTTCAGCGTCTAAATATCTTTCATTGCTCTGATCTTTATACTTAACAATCAGTGTGCTGTATAATGCCTGCCAACAGCAAAATTAGTTTTTGTACACAAATTTCCTTTTCTTACGCCTGATTAATTGAGGCTAGCTAACGTGAGATTTTGCACCTGTGATTGAATTTTAGATGTATTTAGATCTAGCAATCCATCTCTAATTAATTTATAACGTTTCAAAAAGTCAACTTAATTTTAGATATGATGTAGATTTATTTTTAAGTAAAAAGCTCACTGATAGTGTTTTATTTTTTCATTAAAATGAAGTCGAGAACTCTATTTTGCATTTATAATTATTTTAAACATCTTTAGTTGTAGAATATATATCCTCGTTGCTATAAATATATTAATTAAACTCCCTCTAAAAAATTCTAAGAGTGAATTTTGTGTTTGCTTTCAAAAAATAGTTTTCTTATTTACTCTAGATGTATTTTTCTCAGAATTAATTAAGAACACATGTTTATCATATGCAAAAAAATTAAAATAAAAAATAAGGATTTTGTTTGGCTTCAATATTTGAGAATACTAAAAGAAATTGCAATAAAATATTAGACAGCTCAACGAAGCCTTTTTTTATGGTGGAGAGTTTGGAAAACAACTATTTTGGTGTTGTCCAGTTTTCTAAGAAAGTGGAAAATGAAAAAACATGTATTTTTTTATTAAAAAAACATTCTTCATTAGAAACGAATTTTCTTTTAATTTTCTGTTTTGTTGAAATATTTTAAATTGCTGGAAAAAAAAATCACAAGTAAATTCTCTTAGCTATTCAATGCCAGAAAGCACTTTCCAGCAGAGGCGTTACATGAATATCCGAGTGAGTTTGACACCGAGTGACGAGGGCTAGCTGTGGTGTTCTTGCCCAACAAGGTAAAAGGCCTCTTGCATCAACTTACCATTTAGGTCCTCTTTCTTCACGTGGCGTAACTATGTGGCTGTATATAGTAAAAAACAGTTTTGAGTTTCAATTTTCAACTCTGGCATTGAATTGATGGGCTGGTTTGAGAGCTGGCGAGATCAGAGAAAACTCTGCTTCTAGCAAAGATGATGCGGCCACAGTGCCGATGCCATTCTACGCTAAGCTATTCTATAATTTTGAATGTAACTGGAGCTGAGTATAAAAATTAATCTACTCTGTATACGTGTCCATTCCCGTAGAACTATCATTTTCAATACGAACTTGTTGACATCAATATTAGTTTTATTATGGTAGAAATACAGCTGATCGAAATCTTTCATTCTACTTTCTCTTTCTGATGATTTTCTCGATATT
>Ga0325405_1008725_pt1 | contig 10038 bp, 8 predicted proteins | sample PopdelMetagenome_21_FD_205663 | JGI IMG/M metagenome (GOLD analysis project Ga0325405, IMG submission 205663) | Populus deltoides microbial communities from Bellville, Georgia, United States - Xylem-Control-R2 | ecosystem: Host-associated > Plants > Phyllosphere > Stem > Wood/Secondary xylem...
CGCCGCACGTATTCTTAGGGCCAGCTTGCGCCACCACACCAACCTCCATGGAGGATGTTTTTTCAATTTTTATCTTTTTCTTCGAACTCTCCCCCTTTTTTAACTTCTTACCACGCAGTAAAACCTTGATGGGTGCCTGACATGAAAAGAAAAATTGCTTGAAAAAAAAAATTACTTCAAGCAAATCACCTACCTTTACAATGCCTATTTGGCCATCACAGAAGAGGGGATGAAAGTGCATATTTTGCCAGGAGTTGAGCATAAACAGTAGATTAACGGCAGGGATGTCAGGAAAAGTGTTCTGTAAATTCAATTTAGGATCCCTAATTAGGTCAAAAACTAGGCGGAATTGTGACTTCAGGTAAATACAGAGTGAACAAGTTGCCATGAGAATGGAAGCTTTTGATACGACCACTTAATTAATTGAATCTAGGTCAAATTAAAGCTGTCATCGACCTAATAAAGTGGCTGGATCTAGGGCTTATTTATTACTTTAGCATTAAAAGAAGAGAAGATACATTTTCATATGGATTAGAGAGAGTTACTTGAATTTGCATTTGCAACACATTTACAGCCATAAAAGATCATTCACATTCCATTATTACACGTAAAAACTATGAAATTTTGGTCAGGTTTGGAGAGGCTGGCAGGGCCGAGCCCTTTTTCTTTTTAGAAAGATTTCTCATCTATTTTCAGATATTTTTTTATTTTTAAATATTTTTAATGATTTTAATTAAAAAATATTTTTTTAAAAAATTACACATCATAGTATCGTTCAAACCTGTAAACCTACAAATACCAAAATAATAAATAAATAAATAATGACTGCAAGTTTGTCAAACAAGATGGATTGTTTTTCCGGATTCGCCGCACATTCCTTCCTTCCTTCTTTCCTTCTTAAAATCAGAGTCCTTCAATAATTAGAACTCCATTTCTCTCCTGATCCAATAACTATTCAATTTCTCTTTATAATAATAAACACAGACACAGAGACACAGAGTAAAAGTCTATCCATATTCTCTGGCAAGAAAATCTGAGAGTTCTTGAATTCCAGGTCTTGTTTAAATCCATCTAAGATACATTAAATTTTGGAGGTTGTTTTCATTTGAAAGGTCTTGTTTTGGATATAAATTAAAGAACCCAGAAGTTGAATTTTGAAGGATTTTCTTTCTTTATCTGGAATTTGTGAGTTCTTGTTAAATGTTTTTGATTTCTATATATGAAATCAGATTCTGTTTTTGTTAATTATCAAGAAAAGAAAGCCTTTTTTTAATGTTTTATTGCTTGTTTATTAAATGGAAAGGTGAGATGTTATTTGTTGGTTCATTAAATGCTGTATTTGCTTTGCATGTTTTGCAGGTTGCTGAATTGTTGAAGTTTGAAGCAGAGAGCAGTTTTTTTGTCTAAATTTGGAATCAAGATTCAATTTTTGGAAGGTTTTGGTTTGTGGGTCATTTTTATAGAGTAGATTTCAGCTTTAGAAGTCCAAATTTTAGGTAGTTTTAGTTGCTTTAGATTAAGATTTCACACGCTAAATTGTTTCCATTTTACAGTTCAATTTTTATGAGTGGATTTCAGTTATGGGAATCAGATATTAGTTAGTTCCTCTGGAGTTTGATGATCTACATGATTCATATTTGCTGAAAAGAGGTAGATTCATGTGGAAAGCCATGAACTTGGCTTCTTCACCAAAAGGGACTAATCCTGCTATGGCTGCGTTTCCACGGTCACTTTCTTCAATGGCAGCCTCAGTGGGAGGCCTTGCATTATTCTTGGTTATTGCTTCTTTGCTTTTGGTTTCATACCCTATAGGTTCCACTGTTCGTGGATACTTTTATGGGATAGATAGCTCCAGACAAGTGGATTTACTCATTTTTGAAGGCAATCAGAGCTCGATTGATCTGCACCATGATAGTAATTTAGATGTGGTTGATGAGGATTCTTCACTCGGGTTAGATTTAAAAGGGCCCATTAGTTTAGGTGGTGTTAATAATAACAGTGTAAATGTCATTGATAGTCAATCTGAGTTTAATTTACAAGAATCCACTACTGGTACAAGAAAAGAAGGGCAGACCAACCCTAAGGGTGGTTCAGTTACTTTAAGTGTCAAAGAAATTGATGCAGATAAAGGATCAGAAGAGAATAGCTCAGATGCTGCTTCTGCAGATTCTAAATCAGGGGCCAAGTCAGATATATCTGCTGTGCCCAGTAATGCATCCAAAACTGGTTCAGATGATTCAGGTATTTTTTTCTGTTAATTTTTTTATGGATTTATTGCGTATCTTACAGTAGTGGTATTTAATCCTTTTCTTTTTCTGGAGTTTATTTTAAATTTGTGTTGTGGTTTTGGTTTGTGGATTTTCTTCGCATACATGTTTGAGTTTCTGTATGGTAACTTGCTTTTGTATTTGGGATTATTTAACTGCCCTAGGAAGTCTACAACTGTTAATTTATTGATTTTCCAATTGTTAATTCATTGGTGATAGAGTTACTTTGTCAAATGTCAAAGTGGTTTACTTTTCTGAAAAGGAAATTCTTGAGAATCCAGCTCACCTGCATTATTTATTAAATAAAGGATAAAAAATATTTAATTTTTGTAGATGGGAGAAATGTGCAAGTTTTTGTTATTAATGCATTTGACTGCATCACTTTGTTGGTGCTTAATCGGAAAATGAATTCTTTTCGATTTGTATTGTTTGATGTTTTGAGATACTTAGCTAGTATTTTCTGCTAATCCTCAGAAATGGTACTTGTCCTCAGAAAAAAAAAAGGTGTCGTTTGCTACTTTGAAGAGTAAGAAACACAATCTTTCCGTATTAATTACAGTTTAAAGCCATGACCTGGAGGCTTAATTTTGTTGGGCTCTTTGTGATAAGCAAGGTGGTCACCATAGGTCATGTCCTGGCTTCAAACCCAGGATGTGGGGAATAGATTAAGGGAGGGTGAGAGCTATTTCTGTTGTGTAGGCATTATCCTGTATACAGAAAGTACAGTACCAGCCTCTTTGAGGAATAAAAATAAGTTATTTCTGCATGCGATCTTCACAGATGGATTTGACGCATCTCTCTCTCTCTGATGTGTCTTCTCAAAGTCCACCAAAATATGTTTTGAACGATAAAAACTATTGGTTCTCTTTTGACAACAATTTTTGGTAGTCTGGTCTAGTTATATGTAAAGAACAAAACAGGGTAAATTCAGTGTTTGCGTTACATTATAAGCAAACTATCAAGTCTGGTACATTATAAGCACGCTATGAAGTTAATTTAATGTATTTGCTTGCAAGAACTATAGGGTTTTGATTGAATAGAAGGAATGGTATAGCTTTGTTTTCCCCAACAGAAGAATGCTTGTATCAAGAGTTTTCTGAAATTTGTTTGTATAGAAATGTTTGATTTATGAATTAGTTCTTTTGTTTCCTCCCTATCTCTTCAGTTTTTGAGATTATAATTTCCATTACATTGTCTAACATGCAGGCTGTGATTTGTACCAAGGAAGGTGGTTTTACGATTCAGTGGGACCATTATACACAAACAACACATGCCCTGTCCTGACACAGATGCAGAATTGCCAGGGAAATGGAAGGCCTGACAAGGAATATGAGAATTGGCGGTGGAAACCTTCCCAGTGTGACCTCCCACGATTCGATGCCAAGAAGTTTCTGGAATTGATGAGAGGGAAAACAATAGCTTTCATTGGTGACTCTGTTGCTCGAAACCAGATGGAATCGATGTTGTGCCTTCTCTGGCAGGCAAGTATATGTGCTTTCCATTATGAATACAGTCGCATTCTGGGCCTTGACAATTTGCTCTTGACAGCTCATCATATCTTGATTTAGGGAAATTTATTTCTGCAACTGATAGCTTCTATCGAAGTATTCATTTAAGTTATTCTGGCAAGCATGGGGCATGCTTTCCCTAGGGTTTCACCACTCAAGCTCTTTTCATTTACTTAAATGTTGTGATAAATTGACATCCTTCTTGAAATGTTGTGGTCTTGCAAAAAATGAAATGTTTGGTTATGTCACAATTGTGATTATTAGTTTCACTGTTTTGGGAGATGATCTTACAGAAACAATTTCTGATATATTTTCAGGTAGAAGCTCCTAAAAACCGAGGGAACAAAAAAATGCAACGATATTTCTTTAGGTCAACATCTACCATGGTTGTCCGAATATGGTCCTCTTGGCTTGTTCACCAAACATCAGAATCTATTGACTTCGCTCCAAAGGATGTTGTCAAACTCCACCTTGATGCCCCGGATGAGCATTTCATGGAATTCATCCCAAATTTTGATGTGATTGTTCTCTCTTCTGGACACTGGTTTGCCAAGCAGTCAGTCTATGTCCTCAACAATGAAATTGTAGGGGGACAGTTGTGGTGGCCAGACAGATCTCGTCCAATGAAGATTAACAGCGTTGAAGCATTTGGGATATCTGTTGAGACAATTCTCACATCCATTGCCACACATCCAAATTTTACTGGGCTAACTATTCTCCGCACATATTCACCTGACCATTACGAGGGCGGGGCATGGAATACTGGTGGATCATGCACTGGGAAGGAAAAGCCTCTTGCACCAGGTGAATTAGTGGAAAATGGCTTTACTGAAATAATGCATAAGAAACAGATAACAGGTTTTGATCGAGCAATTAATAAGGCGACCAATAAATCAAAGTTGAAGCTGATGGATATCACTGAATCCTTTGGCTATCGCCATGATGGACATCCAGGTCCATACCGAAGCCCTGACCCTAATAAACTCACAAAACGCAGTCCACATGGAAAGCCACCTCCGCAGGATTGCTTGCACTGGTGCATGCCTGGCCCAGTTGATACCTGGAATGAACTTGTGTTTGAAATCATTAGAAGAGATTTTGAAGCCAACCAAGACCCTTCAATATGAGTTTGTTATGTTTCCATTTCCAAGCAGCCTACAGACATGCACCTAGTGTAATGGTCGTAGAGAAGCCTACACACCTATACTTATTGATTGAAAAGGTAACTTGATTTATTATTTTAGAGTCAAGATAGTCTAGTCCTTCGGTTAAAAATATTTCATCACAGTCACGGTGTTACCTGTCGCTAGTAGTACTACTGATGGAGGATTGGTTGGAGTTGATGTATTGTAAGGCCTCCATTCTTTTGTATAATTAGCAAGATCACGTTAATCTTCGTGTAGTGACATTGATAGCTATTTGTTTAACATTGCCATGATAAATAAAATTAGCCAATTTTTTATTCTCAAGTCTGCGCCACTCGCTGTTCAAGTTGTTTCACTATCTGTATCTTCCTATTGAATGTTATGCTTCACCTTCCATTGAGTTCCTTTGCCCTTTTACTGCTTTAGTGCTGATTGACATTGCATTCATACTGTGTCAGTTCAAATCTATCATTAGATTTATGGATGCAACTGTTTGAAACTTTTAGCTGTGATCTTTGTGCAGACAGTTGTCTCTTGAGTATAAAAAGCAGAAGCAATGCAGTTTGAACTGAATCCAGCTCCCCTTCTGCGGATGATAAACATTAGTCAGCCTTCCATATCATTGTATAGAAAGCAGATGCAGTGCATTTGGATTGGACAAAAGGAGATCCAAATGCCAAGTTTATAAGTTAGCCCCGGTGGCATGAATCACGAAAGAGGAGTTAAATAGCAGGTTTCTTCATTGTTTCATTTTTTAAGGATTTTGCCCGTTTATAGGATTTGGAGTGAATAATAATTTAGTACTTGTGTGTTTAATGATGTCATAACTTGGTGCTCTGATTAAAGAAATCACAACTTAATCCCTTCTGTAGTCCCTCTCTCCTTTAAATCAACAAAATTAATTTACTTGTGTCACAACTTAAAGAAATATAGCAATATGATATCGATGAGCTTCTAGTGATCTATGGATTTGATTATACCCAATGCAAAAGGAGGCCAAAGTTAGTTCCTTGTCCTTGGCATAAGATTTTACAAAGCATAAATCTCTCTCTCTTTAATGTAAGACTCGGCAAGGGACTCAATCGGCTAATGGCTAAGCAATGCTTAAGTTTGAATTATTATATTAAGTTTAATCTAATGCAAATGCTAAAAAAAAAAAAAAACTTTGGATGATGTACATATATTTTTTTGATTTTTTTATGGTACAAGCGCGGTAAATAACTGGTCAAAACAAATTTTTTTTTATCAAATTCATATGTAAATATGTATAGACTACAAAGATTAAATGAAGATGGAAACTCCAAATACTACATCAGATTCTAGTATGAAGCTTATCGCCTGCTACGAGTGGGTTTTGCTTAGCCAAATTTTGTCGATCGCAAGTCTCTTGAAATCAAAGGTGCAAGAGTGCTCCTTGACATATCGATGAACCCCACAGAAAGTTTTCCCACAGCGGCACTTGAACCCCATCAAACCAACTTTCTTGTTGCAGCATTCACATCTATTTTTCAGCACAGTTGAAGTGGATGCAGTAATAGAGGCTGTTGAAGCTGTTTCATTTGAAACAACAGCTTGGTTCTTATCACCAGATGACGGGTGATGACAAGTTCAGAGAGCTTGTTGGCAGTCTTAGCTATCACCTCTTCTTTGGGATAATCTTTGTAACACTTTGAACATCGATTTTTGTTCTCCGGAGACCCAAAGAAGCTACAGCCCTTGGCGCACAGCGTACGAGTCAAATTGTCTTGTGAATCCATCAATTCTTTCTTGATGATTAGATGATGCGCACGTACAGCTTGAGGATGAATTCAGAGATATTTTAGTTCTTGCTATGTGGCCTTTGAATGTTACATATGTGTGTGTGTGTGTGTGTGTGTGTGTGTGTGTGTGTACAGAGGTAAGATACTTGAATTATTACATAATATGATCCTTTTCGGATTTGGATTATGTGTTAATTACGAGGCAATATCTTGCAAGTATCCTTTTGGGATGAGGTTACCTCGAGTAAGTTTACTTGTCATACGAGATCAATGCTTCTTATACATCTCTCTTTAGCCCAACAAGTTCTGGTAATCGAGATGAGGTCTGTGAATCTCTTGTGTTCCATAAGACCAAACTATTACCTCCCATACAATCCATATGAAATCAGGTGGCTGGAAAGGCCAATTTTGGTTGGGATAAATAATGATATTCGAATAGCTATGGCAGTGGCAGCGGCAGCGGCAGCATCGGAAGTTTGCTCTAGAAAAACAGGGTTTGTTGACAAGGGAATGCCATGATTTGAATATTCATTTGAATCAAAGTAGGGACTCAACAGGAAGACTAACCAGCATGTCCTCTATGATATCACCTGGAATGTTTTGTTGTCTGCTTGGATGTTGCTGATTTGACCTGTTCATAGCTGCCTCTGCTCGTGATTTTCCACCAGGGTTTGTCTGTGTATCCTTGATCATGTTTAGGCTCAAGGCTTGTTCTATCATGTTAATCTTTCAAGACGTGTTATTAAAAAGAGCAGCAGTTCAGCCTGTTTTATTAGGCTATATTTATCGGTTCAAACCGCGTGCTTTAAAAAAAAACGTATAAAAACTATGGTACATATGCTTTTTCAAGCAAAATACAGTTTAAAACACAGACATTACCGCTTAGGCAAACATGCAATTAGTCTCTTGTTCTATTGTGGTTCGGTTCTCTGTAAGAGACACTTGAAATCCTCCTTAGTCTCCTAATTCTCCGAGTCCATGCCTGCATAATTTTCTTAGTTAAACTCCAAATAAATGAAGAACAAAAGCAGCGCCATCACAGCATCAGAACTCAAGAATTTGAAGCAGAGTAGAGGTAGATGAGCAGATTGCATAACAAATCCGGCCACAGTGGGGGAAACCAAGAATATTGCAGCATTTTCAAGATAGCAGCAGAAGTCTTGCTCTCAGGACTTGCAAAATTGGGGGATAGTTAGTGATTTATACATATCTTTACACAACTTTCAAAAATAATTTTTGAATGCTTGCAGCTATCCCAATTCCCAATATTCAATTTATGTTATTTTTATACTGATAAAGAGAAAACAAAAAAAAAAAAAAAACCAATCCTCTTCTATCACCCCATTCCCATTGAGGATAAACAATGTTCAAACTTTCAATTTTATACTTGCAACATCAAAATAATCCATATGACGTCAATTAAGAAAGTTTAAGGTTTAACTATCTAGTAGTGGCCTAGCCTAGTCATAAGAACTTGAAACTAAAAATTTGTTTTCCCTGTAATTTCAAATTCAAGTTTAAGTTTTGTGATTATTAATATAATGCTCTTTGAAAACTAATATGATTGTTAATTTTAGGACCTGTGAAATTAATCAAGATATACATAAGCTAATCCGGATACGCATGTTAATTAAAAAAAAATTTAAAGGTTTAAAAGGTATTTGAATGAAAAATCACAAGAAATTTAGTATCAAAATATCAAAATTCAAAATTGTTAATCAAGGAATTGGGTTACTAATTATGGGCGCGTGTATATATATTATTTGATTATTATTTTAAAATAACAAAGATGAGATAGTTGAAATAAAAAAAGATATATGTTTGAAATAATAAAAAAAATTTAAAATTGTTTTAAAAATAAATTTGATAAGAGAGATATATCTTCGTATCTTTTCTATATTTAAATGATAAAAAATTATTTTAAAAATAAATTTATTATTTTATGTTTAAATTTTTTGTCCTAAAAAGCTAACAAACGCGACATTAGAATGGGAAGGATTTTGATAATCGAAACTCCATGGCACTCGAGAAATCGCGATTGTCCAATTCAAATCACTGGACCCACTGTCCTACCTCATGCTGACATGTTATTTTCCTATTGGCGCACATAAACACCACACTTTAAGCCCACCGTACATCCCAAAACTCCACACCTCTTTCTCCAATCCTCCCATTAAAAACAACCAACGGTGTAGATTCTGTAAAAGTGTTGATCATCAAACAAATTTGAAATTCAAAATGATCTGATGAAATCATTAAAAACAAAAACACAAAAAAAAAATCCTTAAAAAAAAAAAAAACGCTCTCTCTTTTATCTCAACGGTTCTTTTTTTTTTCTTGAACGTCTTTCTCTCTCTCTCCTGGATTTTCAAAACCTTATATTTCTCGCTCTCTTTTTTTTTAACAGCATTTGAAATTTTCTCAGAAAAATCAAAACTAAAACAAGCGAACACTCACATTTTCTCGGGAAAATCAAACAACGGAAGAAGATTTTCTGTTTGTACGAATCATTATAAACAAAAGCACTGGTTTGTTGTTCAGGTTTGTGCTCAGATCTCTCTTTCTCTACTTTGGGTTTTTGTTTTGTTGATTTTCTATTTGGTTACTGAGAAAATGAAGGAAATGTGAACTGAGAATTTGAACTAAATATTGTATCACATTTCATTTTTTTTCTTTTGGATTTATTTTTGGAAACTTTGAGATTCCCTTACTTTTCCCGCATTTTCTCGGGAATCAAAAAGACGGTTATGTTTGTATTTTTCTTACATTTTTTTTTGTCGAGCTGGAATCGATTTATTTTTAACAGGAAAAAAACAGGAAAAAAATAGAATCAGCGTGGTAATTACCGTTTCTTGTAGCTTTTTAGGTTTAATTAGGTTATAGAGTAACTGAGATTTTTCTCGTTTTTTCACTTTTTTTAGTAATTCTATGTTTGACTGCTGAGAAAATGTAAATCATGAAATTTTGAGGTGAGGTTCAGTTATTTGTTAGAACTTTAAGTAGAGAAAATCTGATCTAAAAGGGGTTTGAAATTTCGATGGATTTTTTAAGCAACCATCCAAACTATTGGTTTTGGATTTTTTCCAGCTGTTGTTTCATGGCATTTTCTTTGGAAATCACCAATTTTATCGACAATTTTAAAAAATTAACGTGTTAATCATGCACAGTTTAGGGCTTTGATTAGGATTTTTAAGTAACTGAAGCTGTTTTATAAGGGGTTTGAAATTTCGATGGATTTTTTTTCCAGCTGTTGTTTCATGGCATTTTCTTTGGAAATCACTAATTTTATCGACAATTTTAAAAAATTAACGTGTTAATCATGCACAGTTTAGGGCTTTGATTTGGATTTTTAAGTAAC
>Ga0325405_1008726_pt1 | contig 10037 bp, 5 predicted proteins | sample PopdelMetagenome_21_FD_205663 | JGI IMG/M metagenome (GOLD analysis project Ga0325405, IMG submission 205663) | Populus deltoides microbial communities from Bellville, Georgia, United States - Xylem-Control-R2 | ecosystem: Host-associated > Plants > Phyllosphere > Stem > Wood/Secondary xylem...
TTTTCCCTTAGGTAGATTGAGAATTGAGACTCAACTAAAAAGTCATTATATATTGAGGGACTAAATTGAACAAAGTAAAAGTGAAAGATCTGACGTGTGTAACATTTGCATTAGCACGTGAGAGGAGTCATCGTATTGAGGTGGCACGTGTAGGCTCATTCAACCTTAGAGGTAGTCTTTTCTTGAATTGGAATCATATTTAGAAAGGGCATTCTATTAAGACATCTTGTATGTGTACCATATGAAACTTTCATGTGTCTTCGATGACCAATTTCCCATCTCTTTTATGTTCTTTCCTTTCTTTCCTTTCTCAATTTTTATGTATGCTCCCTCTTTGTTACAGAAAAGGGTTTTCTTTTTAACCTAAGCTCAACTCCAGCCGTTTTATTTCCAATCATTTGTCTAATAAAAAACTCAAACTAAGTTTTTCAAATTGAGCATAAATCATGTCATGTGGGAAATTTTGGTGAATTAAAGGTAAAAATGAAAAATAAAAATTGCCACCTAGCTTTATCATAATTAGGAACCCTAACTAGTCTTTAAAAAATTATTGGTGACATTATTTCATGACATGATGCACAAAGAGATCGAAGTATCTATGGATGATATGATTGCCAAGTCAGATATAGAAAAAGACCAAATCCAAACACTAAGAATACTCTTTGAAAGATTGAAGAAATACAAGCTGAAATTAAATCCCACCAAATACACTTTTAGGGTGAAATTTGGACAGCTTTTAGGATTTGTGATGGGTGATAAGGGCATTGAATTAGAACCTGATAAAGTCAAAGTTATACAAGAAATATCTAAGCCCAAAAAAAAAATATGAAGTTTCCTATGGTGTTTAAATTACATCGCCCGATTCATTTCTCAAATAACAACGACATATGAGCTGATATTTTGGCCACTTCATAAGAAAAACCCAGGAATATGGAATGAGGATTTTCAAATGAATTTTGATAAAATAAAACAATAACTATATAATTCACCACTGTTGATCCTACTTGAACCAAGAAGACCATTAATTTTACATTTGACTATAATAGAGACTGTTATAGGTTATGTTCTAAGTGAACATAATGATTTAGGAAGGAAAGAACAAGCTATTTACTATTGAGCAAGAAGTTCACTGAAAGTGAATCCCAATACACCTTCATAGAGAAGATTTGTTATGGCTTAGTATGGAGTGCTCAAAGACTTAGACATCACATGTTGTATTGCGCTACTTAGTTGATATCCAAAATAGATCTAATTAAGTATATCTTTGATTAGCCCTATTTGTCAAACAAAATAGTACCATGACAAGTCATGTTAGTGAAATATGATATTGTTTACATAATTAGAAAGTCAATAAAAATAAGCATCATACCTAATCATTTTGGTGGACAATACAATTAATGACTATGAGCCTCTATAATTTGAGTTTCCAAATGAAGACATTATGTTACTGAAGAAGAGGATGAAGATGGGAGTAAAAGGACCTTGTACTTTGACAAAGTAGTAAATGCAACTAGTAATGGCTTAAGGGAAATTCTTATTTTACCATCAAAAGAACAATATCCAATAGCTATCAAATTATAGTTTGAATGCACTGGCAATATAGCAGAATATGAAGCATGTATCTTAGGGCTTGAAGCACCTTTAAAAAGAAAAGTTAAAAATCTAGATGAGTTTGAAGATTTCTTATTAATAATTTGCCAAGTAAAAGGAGAATGTCAAACAAAAGACAAGAAGTTGAAACCATATCAGTAATACCTTATTAATCTAGCAAATCAATTTGGAAAAAATAAGTTTACTCATATGAGTAAAGCTACGAGTCGATTTATAGATGCACTAGCTACCTTAACATCGATGATCCAAATTTAATGTAATGAAAAAGTACATCTTATGAGCATCAAAATAAAAAAATGATATTGTTTACTATTACTTAGTTAAAGAGGAAATAGAAGGAAAACCATAGCACCATGATATTAAACAGTTCATTAAAAGCCAATAATATCTGCTTGTTGCAAATAAAATAGACAAGAAGATGCTAAGAAGTTTGGCTATGAAAGTTCTTAAGAAAAATTGTTGTTATAGAACTAGTAATGGGAAGATAATCACTTTTTAGAATGATGTGTGGACTGGTGGCATCACCTTAATTAAGGTTGGTATTCCTAGCTTTATTTCAACTTGTAGCAGATAAGATGATCACTATAGTAAATTTTGGATTTTAGAATGATTCCAATTAAACCAGAAAGATTCTTAAAAAATAATAATAACTTAGATCTTAGGATACTATCTAAGAGCTAGATTTGTTGCCTTTAGTTTCAATTATGAGTATAAAACTAAAACAAGAAGACAAATGGATTTGGTTTCATGATAGTTTTAGTGTGCTTAGTGATTGTTTAAAGAGATGGCCTTGTAGCTTTAAACTAGTTTTGTACCCACACTTTGCCGCGAGGTGATTATTTTTTTCAATAAAAAATAAATATACAAGCACTTTTGTTGTAATCTTAGATATAAGAAATTCCTCAATCACAAATCAAAATGTTTATACATGTATTAAATTAATTAAATTGATATTTAATTAAGAAATAACTAAGATTAAGATATTTTATATCACAATACAGGTCATGTACTTAGTTTTTTTTTTAACAATTATGATTCTTATAATATTATTTTTATTTAGTGAAACATATTTTTCATATCTTAATTATACAACAATAAAACAGATGATAATTTTTTTGTATGAAATATATTTTCAAAAGGAATAAAAACCATGATAGGGGTGTGGGGCCGAGATAGCAAAGATTGATTATCGATAACAGAGAGTGAAATTGCATTATTTTAGGTTTGAGTTAAATAAAAAAAATAGGTCATCGATAACAAAAAAATGAAATTATATATATTTTTAAAAAGATAAAAATTCTTGTTTAAATACAATATTTCTTCATCCAAAAAACCTTGAAAATCTAGTTTTTCAAATTATAGAGTTTGAAAAACATATTTTAAAGGTTCTCCATGGTTCTCCAATACAATAATACAAGTTTTCAACTATTTTCCAAATAAAGAAAAAACATGAATAATACACACACACACACACACACACAAGCACTTTTTAACAATATAAAAATTTTCTTATTTAATTAATGATGTAAATTAGTTTTTTCTAGATGATTGACCAATGCTCCACTACAGATCGAATAAAGAAAATTAACGTAAAAAAACAATGCACAGACGTTGCTAATATATTTTTTAGTAGTAAGAAAAACATTAATTGTCATCTAAAAATTCAATGCATATATTTAATAAAATATATTGAGGATTACATACACCAATAAATTTTAAAAAGAGTTATTAACACTAACTAAGGACCAAGTCGTGAAGCTAAGAAATAGATATCGATTAAGTTATTAAATCTTGTGTTGTAGTGAACTCTCAAGTTTTTATTTTATTATAAAAAATATTTTTTTCTAAGAAGAGTAATAATTTAAATTTTATTAAAACTAACTAATTTTCAAGTATAATTCTTTATTTTCCTATTAATATTTTCAATTTCAACAAAAAAAAATCTAACTTTTTGCTATATTCCATCCATTTAATAAAAATTAAAAGCAATTAAAACACATAAAAAATAGACAATCTCAAATAACAATAAAAAATGTATCTCTCTAATTAAAATCCATTTACCTCATTAATGTGCTCAATTGTTTCAGAATTGTTTACCAAAATATTTTTTCTAAACAACATTTTACCATAATTCTAAAGCCAAGTTTTAATTAAAAAAATAAAATTTTGATAATTTTAATGTCAATGTATTAAAAAACATAAGAATAAGACAACATTTGAATGGTGATGTGAGGGAAAATCTTTGATAGCGTGATTAAACCCGGCCCAACAGGTCACGCTAGAGACCATCCAATATGGCTTATTGACTCTCTTAGCTTTCGAATTAAACCTTATGGAGGTTGACCCAATGTCATTTAGTTGACTTGACGAGTTCAAAGATGACCTATATAATTTGGTCAAAATTGAGGTTGACTTAAAAAAAATTCATGAAATCATTTTTTATATTGAAACAAAAACATCTTAGATCGACTTGGGGTAATCTATCAAATTCATTCCCGTGTCATAGACTTGTCTTGGTTTAATAATTTTATTTTATTGAAACTATTTTTATTTAATTATAAAATAATAAGAATAGACACCCACAAGAAAGTCACCAAATTGTTAAAACAATTATGATGGGCTATACAAAAAGATTGCTTGTTAGTATTATAAAAACATAGCTATAATCTTAATAGAAAAGATCAAATGGTATTTAATAAACACCTAAAATGTATTTAGAATTAATTCAATGATTTAACAAAATTATGTATTTGATAGGAGAGTTTGGATACTAGAACCAAAGAATTTTTTTCTAGTTCACAGTTGTACTTTTTTTTTCTTGAGTCATTTCTTTGAACAAGAGTAAAAACCTTTTTGATCAAATATATGGTACATTGGTGCTCCTCCGAAGATAGAGTTTTATACGTGCCTTTCTATCTTGAATAAATTACATATAAATGACTTTTGTGACGAAGAGATAAGTTACAAGGTAATGATTTAAATTGTTCCTTTTGTGAAAAAAAGAAGAGATTGAAACCATAACTCATATTTTACTTTACTATGAAATGGTTTGAAAGTTATGGTCATGGGTGGTAGATTGGTTAGGAAAACAATTGATCTTGCCTTAATCTCTAGATGAATTTTTCTTATTATGGAATGATGGGGATCTATGCATAAAAAAGGTGTGGTGTTTGTTCTTCCTTGGTATATCTTGGTCTTTGGAATGCTTGTAATAATCTAGTTTTTAATGAGAAATAAATATACTAGGATGTTGTGTATTATTTCTTTCTTTATCGGATTGCTATTTGGGCAAAATATAATGATAGGAGTTTCTATTATACGAGGTTAGATTTACTTTGTTAATCAAATTGTATTCTTATGTGAACTAACAAGACAAATATGAGAAGTAATTCTTCTTGGTTGTCACTTCTTATAGGTATGCTAAAGTGGAATATTGATGCTTTTTCAAATGGCAAACCAAGACCTTCAAGAATTTGTAATGTTCTTAAAGATCATGAAGGGAAATTCCTTTGCATTTTTTCTTGTTCTGCAAGTAATATTGAATCTAATGAAGTTGAAGTCTTGGCAATTCAAAAAGCCATGCTTTTGAGTATTATTTTCTTTTTATGCTTTTACAAATATAGGCTATGAAGTCAAATTCTTACCATGTAAACTAAATTCAATGATATTTCCAATACCTACAATAGGCTTCCTACTATGTGTTTTGAACATGTTCACAGAGAGACGAATTATGTTGTAGATTATTTGTTAAAGCGATGAACTTTTAGAGAAGATGACTTTGTTATCTAGTTATAGTTTCTTTTATTCAAGGTCTATTACAACTTTCTTTATGATTGTGGGTTATTTGGTTAATAAGTTTTCTAACTCATATGAGTTTTTCTCTTTGTACTCTTCTCTCTGATAAGCCATGTTCTTAATGGATATAATAAATGTTCAAGAAATTTCTCACATTTAATAAAAAAACAAAATTATGTATGTAATATATTTATAGTTAATTAATTCGAAAGAAATTAGTTAATTAATTTTAAATAAATTTAATTTAATTTGAAATAAAAATAAAATTGAAAGGCCATAACATGCAACCCATTTTATTTTATTTTAAAAAGGAAATAAGTCGATGCATTGCCTACAATGGCAGACGAATCTTACTAGATTATCGAGTCCTTTTTTTTTTTTGGAAAGAAAAAACTAGTTTTTCAAGCATTATTTCATCTAAAAACTTATAAGGAACACCTTATAATCTCAATAAACCCGTATCTAACCTCAAAACAATGTTTAATCTATTCAAAAGAAAAAAAGTTCTCCCAAATAAAAAAATAATATTTATTCCCAATCTACTTTTGAAAGATTATGGTTAAAAAACTCTTAGTGGAACTCTTTTCATGAAATGAAACTCATTGACATAAAAAATGATTTTTTTAGTAGTCAAAATATGGTTAACTGATTATTTTCTTTCTCCTCTCATGTTTTCAAGCAACTCTCTCTGCTTTCTCTAATTCAGGGATGGAAACATGAACAAAATAAAGCTTTGGATCACAATGTGAAAACCTTGATGTTTTAAAATTTATTCTCTAATATTTAGTATGACATGTCATGTGTCTCCAATTTTTTTAGTTTATTTTATAATCTAATATTTAGGATGATATATCATGTGATTGCAATTAACAAAATAAAAAACCATGAATTTTACACAACTTAGGTAGTAAATATGATAGAAGAAAATAAACCAATGTGAAAAAGAGTTTGTTTGAAACTTGAATGTCAACCTAAGCGACAACACTATTGTTTTAGTGTCACAATACTTTAGGGCACATTTTGAAACTTTAGTTGGTTGACACCTTTCATTAGAAATTGATCGATCAGTGATTGTAAGAAAAAACAAAATATCAAAAGAAAAAACCTTATTTTAAAGGTAAAATTAGACAAAATAAACATCATTAATGAAAAGAAAAATGTCTGAAAAACAATAAAGAAACCAAAAAGAAGCTAATTATATTGGATAGCAAAAAGTACAAATAAGTCGACAAGTTTTGTCAACAGGTCGTACCAAATATAATGACCTAAGCAACCTAAAAGCTTGAGAATCGAATGCATTAAACTTCAGGTCGTATATGAAGATACATGTAGTGGTTACTATAGTGAACTTGATGATTATATCATTTGTTGAGAATATGTTGAAAATGACTTGATAAAGTAGTTATAGTAGAGAAAATGATCCAAAAATAATCGAAAAGCTCGTAAACAAATTGACTAAAATAATAATCAAGCCCTAGGGAGAGGGAGAGGTTGTGAAAGTTGTATGTTTGTACAAAGAATTATATGTTTGTATTTTGATAATTCGAAAGGCTACATAGCTATATATACAAGTTTATAGGCACTACAAATGAAAATATAATCAAGATGTCCTTAATATTATCACAACCTACAGTAAACTTTTTATTTTGAATCTTATGGTTTTCAAAATGTTCCACTTCTATCCTTAAAGTTTAATTTTTTTTTCTAATATTTGCTATAGGGTTGGAGAGAATTTTTAATATGGATATCATAGCAATTATCTAACTAATCTTAATAGTGGGTCTATTTTCATTTATTTTATTTTGACCAAATTGTATTAATTCAATTAAATTTTGTTTTAAAAAATCATAGGTTTTTTTATAATAGACCCATCGAATATCATTCAATAATAAAAATGACACCTACTATCCAATCATGATTTTCTTTTATAATCCTCTCTAAAAACACTTATCACATCATCATTAACAAATTAAAGCAAACCAATCAACCATCGAAAATACAAGCATTGATTAAGAACTTGAAATTTACACGAGCAGTGCTTGAAGTTTATGCAAAGGATGTGATTCTACCTAATGCTGGTGGGGATTGTTTGAGGAGAAGTGGTTGTTGGTACGGTCAGTTGCGTACAACAGCATAGTGGTTTTGCTATTGTTGTTGAATAGTGGAGTTAGGGTTTTGTCTTTTCACTTCTTATGACTATGAAGAAGACGATGTCAGTCTTAAATGGATTTTTATATTATTTGTGTGTTAAATTAGCAAAAGATAAATAAAACCCCTTGATTTGTAAATGGGTTAATATTTATGTTTAGTATTATATGTTACCTTTTTCATGTTTTTCTATGTAGGTTTTGATAAGAGAAAGTCGAAGATATCCAAGTATTTTTATTAATAATTACAATTGAATTTATAAAAAAGGAAGAGAAAAAAAAATAAAGGAATAGATATCTGGTCTATCATCAATTTTATTGTAAGAAATAAACTAATTGACATGGATATTTTACTTTTTCAATTACTGTGTACTTGTTATTTGGCTTTTTTTTTCTTTTTTTTTCATGACCATGGTTTTCTAATTTTCAATTCAGTCATTTCACAATTATCTTAATTGAGAATTGATTTTATAGTTTTACTAAATTAGCATAGTATTAGGTTCTTATGATGTCGAACATATATATTGATGGTCGATTTGTCATAACTCTATTTTAATCAACTAATTTTTCAATGTTTTGTCATATTATGGAATCTGTTGTAAAATAGGAAATATTATGTTTTCCATGTTTAGATTTATATTGTGTAGTATATGCTTTTCCTATATAGATTTATCTTGTATAGTGCTACAATGTAACACATGTATATTGCCTTAATCATAAAAACAACAGAGGTAATTACCTATTTAAGCTAGCCTCCTAATTATCACAAACTCTATTTCAACTTGGTATCGAAATCTTTCTATCTAAACTTATTTGCGTCTTCTTCTCCTTCACTTTGACGATGCAACTCCTTCTTCTCCTCTCTGCTACAGATATGTTGAGGTCTGCTTCTTCTCTACCTTAGGTTGCTAAAAGAGTAGTGTAACCTTATCTCTTGTCCTTCTAGCTCAATTCTTCTTGAAGGTGTCGCGATCAGCCTTGCCAAACATCTTGTTCTGCTATGTCGTGCGATCAGTTCTTCTCCAACTTGTTGCAGAATTTGGCAATTTAGATTCTAGTCTCCTTCTATTGACAGATCCCGCATTCTTCCTCAACTATGGATCGTTTTATTATTGTTGTAGCTGGTATTAATGTCAACCCTTCTTTTTCAACTCCTGGGCTGACTATTACAATCAATGCAGTCATACTTCCTTTTACTGTGACAACAACTATAATTCCCCTCTCCAACATACAATAGGTCATTAATCTCAAACTTACTAACACCAATTATTTATTTTGGTGTATGTAGATGAAGGCATATCTGATTGGCCTAGGAGTTTTCTTGTTTGTAGATGGCTTGACTCCATGCTCTTCTCTGCACGACCTGGCTAGTAATCTTTTTGCTGCCTCTGCCAATTTCAGTTATGGTCATTCCCAAGAGTTTCTGACATGGAAATAGCAAGACCAACTCATCCTCAATGCTCTCATTTCCTCTCTCTCAATCGATGTTCCCATCTTGTGGTTGATTCTCTAACCTATGTTAGTGTTTGGTGCACCTTAGAACATGCTTTTGCCTCTCTATCCAACTCTCAGATTATGCAATTGCATAGCTTTCTTCAGGATCTTCGACAAGATGATGATAATATCACCCTCTACCTGCAAAAAGCTAACGGATTATTTGACGAATTAGCCATAGCAAGCAGACCTATCTCCCCCATTGATTTTAACCTATATATTTTTCGGGGCCTTTGTGGTGAATTTCGTGATTTGGTTACAAGTTTGTCAACCAAAGCAGAGCCTCTTCCTTACTTTGAGCTTCATGGTCACTTGTCTACACATGAGTTTTTACATAGGAGCTCTTTTCAATCCATTCCGACTGCTGCACCGTGCTGCCACACCTGCACAGCCTCCCTTTGTGTAGACAGAAGATTCAAGATTAGCTTTGGAAAGAACATTTCATTTGTCTTTGCAAACTTACTAAGCAAAGCACTTAACAAATCTTTGCTCCTTAAGTATTATATAGAGGGGGCATCTGTTGCTACCTAAATTTTGACTCCATTTTTGAAATTTTTTTTGTTAAAACAGAAGGTAGCAAAAAAACAAGAAAAAACCAAAAAAATATGTTCTTAATGTCTTTACATCAATTTTAGTTTCTTTTCCAAAGAAATAAATTAAAAAATCTATTTTTGATGTGTGTAGTTGTTAATGCACTTTTTGAGTTTACATTGATGTTGCTCTTTTTCAAGAAAATCAAAATACAAAAAAAAAAAAAAACCAAAATGAACAAAAGGGTCAAATGTGAAATGAAAAAAGTTGAGTGGCCAAATTGTTTTTAGGTTACTTGGTCACTAAGTTTGCTTGGAGACCAAGCATTTGAAAATAACAAACTTATTTTGCCTATAAATAGGTGGTTGTACCACATACTTAGAGGGGAATTTAGGAGAGGATTGGTTAGAGAAAGGAAAACACACACATACACATACAAGCCGCAAGCCATAGGGTAAA
>Ga0325405_1008729_pt1 | contig 10034 bp, 10 predicted proteins | sample PopdelMetagenome_21_FD_205663 | JGI IMG/M metagenome (GOLD analysis project Ga0325405, IMG submission 205663) | Populus deltoides microbial communities from Bellville, Georgia, United States - Xylem-Control-R2 | ecosystem: Host-associated > Plants > Phyllosphere > Stem > Wood/Secondary xylem...
AACAAATATAAAGCATGTTAGTATCCAACATTAAGGTCCATGTTAAGTTTATATTATACTTATTCTTACACCATTAGTGTACCCTTTTCACCTTGACATAATTAACCTAGCTAGATATAATGAAAGAGAGAAACATAAATAAACAAGGAAAGGAAATGAAAAGCATAAGCAAGAGATTAATATAAGCAAAACTTAAGCACTACAAAATATAAAGAGAGAGCAAGAGTGTCATAACCCAATTCTGGGTTATTCCTCCAAAATAAATTTCTTTTTTTTAAATAAATAATAATAAAGGCTGGCAACGTGGAGAAAGTAGGTCGGGAAATCAAGTTGCGATTTTTGGAGGAGATTGAAGACCTAGTTGCGCCCCATTATGCCCAAGATTGAAAGAAAAAATGAGGACATGACCAAACAGACAGCACTTTCCACACCTCAGAGGCTTCCATTCATACTCTACCTGTATCAAAATAGGTTCCACAGAGAGGGGTGTTTCAATTTCAAACTGGTGGATGAGTGGAAGTGTTGCATCAATCTCTATACACACTCTTGTATAGTCCAATCAAGTGCAGTTATAGGTTTGTTCATCAGAAGACAAGAAGCGGCCTGCCATGCTGGCTATGAGGCTTAGACCGGCTTTAGACCAGAGTGGAAATGGTAGACCATGCAATCATATCTAAACTGGTAGTTTGATTATCTTGTTCTTATCAAAGACAAAATGGGGGTGCCATTGCTGCAAGATGATGACTTTTCCCCCAAACATCCAAGGACCCTTCTCCAAAACTCCATGCATGGCAGCTTCAGTGTTAAATCTGAAAATCATGAAACCACCCGCTGTAGTCATAACATTCTCTGGCCCATGATTCTTCCAGGCTCGAGTAGCTATTATATTGACAGTGTGGTAATTCATTTTGAATCCAGGGCAGAAACCAACCATGCACCTTGTCTATTTTTCTGAAGAATTTGTTAGGAGCTCTTCAGGAATACTGAGACGGGTTTCACAAGCCTACCTGGGGATGGGGTCCAAGGAGAACCTTGTGGTGGTGTCCGTTACTCTAACTCTCTCAGCCTAGGCCTAAACCCCTAACCCCTAACCCGAAACCCAACCCCAAACCCTAACCCCAAACCCTAAACTGTAAACCGAAACCAAAACAGAAACCCTAAACCCTAAACCCGAAATCATAAACCCAAACCCAAAACCATAAACCCCGAACCCCGAACCAGAAACCCAGAACACTGAACCCCAAACCCCAAACCCGGAACTCGGAACCCTGAACCCTGAACCCGAACCTTGAACCCCGAACTCTGAACCTGAACCTTAAACCCCGAACCTCAAACCCCGAAACCCAAACCCCAAAACCCTAAACCCTAAACCCGTAACTCTAAACCCTAAACCCAAAACCCTGAAATCCTGCAGCCCAAACCCTAAAACCTGAAACCTTAGATTGCATTAGGGATTCTACCACTGAATTTCATGGTGGTGATTTGCGATTGAACCTATTGAAAGATTTCATCAGCTAGTGTTGGGGCTGTTTGGTATTGGTTGCTGAAGACTCTTTTGTTTCGTTCTTGCCAAAACAGATAAACGGTTGTAGAGAGGAGGAGGCGTGCTATAAGATGCTGAATATCATTTTTTTTGCAATGACAGCTACCGCAGATTCTTTACTGGATACCTCTTTCCCTCAAGGTACAACCTCTTCTCTTCAAGTTAAGAAAAAGAAAGGGAAGAAGTCGCATAAGGCTAGTGGCCTCTAGCTTTATGCCCTATTCTCTTATTTTTTTTCTTTTTATTTTATTATGAATAAAATAGGATGTTGGAACACTTGGGGGCTCAACAGCTCCCCAAAACAATTTGCTATTAGGAATTGGACCCTTAATTCTATGTTGGGTATCATTGGCTTGCTAGAGACCAAGATTGCTTCAGCTAACTTGAATACTATTACCACAAACATTAATCTCCCTGCTTGGAAGTTCTTATCGAACTCCAGCACTTCCCCTACCTGCAGAATCCTGGTGGGATGGGATCCCTCTATGTTTCATCTCTCTTGCCTCCAGCTTTCTGATCAGTGGGTGACTTGCAATGTGTTTTCCCTTACTACAAAGGAAACTTTCCAAATTACCTTTGTATATGGGCTAAACACCCCCGCTGGTAGAAGCTCCTTATGTAACTATATCACACAGCAAGCTCCCCTACTCTTTTCTACCCTATGGTTGTTATTATCAATGCCATCCTTAAATCCTCGGACAGGGCAAGGGGTGATCCGAACTGGTATGGGCATCAGAATGACTTTGGCACTTGCATTCAAGATTCTGAGTTAGTTCAGCTTCCCTACTCCGGTCTCAAATTCACCTGGCATAATGGACAGTTGGGGGGGGGGAATTCTATCATGAAGAAACTTGACTAGATTTTTGCCAACCACTCCTTCCTCCTCAAATGGTCGTTAGCTCATTATAAGGTCCTTCCAAGGGATCACTTGACCACAACGCCATGATCTTAGAGTTTCAGCCTCACTCGCAACGACCACCTACTTCATCCTTCAAGTTTCTGAACTTCTGGACTGATAGGGAAGACTTCCTGGATATTGTTAGAACATTCTGGCAGACACCTTCTTCTGGTAATCCCATATATAGTTTTACGTCAAAACTGTAGGCCCTCAAACATGCCCTCAAGAATTTGCATAGACACAATTCAACTCATATCTCAACGAGGGTGGCTGATGCTAAGGCAGCATGGACCTCAACTCAGGTCATGTTGGATTCATCCCCCACCATACCTGACCTCATTGCTTCAGAAAGGGATAAAGCCAAACAATGTTGTTAAAATCACGTTTTGACTCGTAAAATCGTACGATTTTACGAGTCAAAACATGCATTACATGTTGAATCGCTTGAAAAAATCAAAAATGGGTAAAATCGGGTTGAAATCGGGTGAAATCGTAAAAATTGGATGAAATCGTGCAAAATCACGATTTCAGGACCGATTTTGCGATTTTTCCAAAATGAGGTGCTGAAACAAAATTCCCCCTCTCATGTCCAGCTGTCAGACACCTATTGGATTTTTCTTGCACAGTCACGGACTTACGTGACTGTCTTAGTCTTCACTCCAGGCGAAAATACTCACAATTCACAAATCAATCTTCACAAATCACAACGCACAAAATACTCTTTCCAACTGAAAAAATCCCTAATCGGCAACCACAAATATGGCGACAACGATCTCCATCCTCCATAAAAGCGGCCAGCGACAGTGCTCACGGTCCGGTGACTCCAGTCTTCACTCCTCTTTCCTCAGTGCTCACGGTTGCGGCTTCCTCTTCTGTTTATCATGATTTTAACCACGACGAGCCGACAATGATCTCCTCAACAGCTCACGGCTTTGGGCTTCCTCTGCAGTCTTCATTAACAACGGCATGCCAGCAACGATCTCCTTTCTTTCCCATCTTCAACAACAGCAGGCGACATCGGGCGGTCGGGCCTCTTCAGCAACAGCCATTCAGCTCATCATCATCATCATCAACAGCAGTCGTTCAGCTCATCATCAACAGCAGCCGTTCAGCTCATCATCATCATCTTCAACAGCAGCAGGCGACACCGTAAGTTCATTTTGCCTTCATCATCATCACTGCAGTAGTTGATTTTGCCCTTGTAATAGATTTGTATTTTGCCTTGTTAAGTGTTAATTGTTAGTTAGTCTGTTACCCTGTAATTCATTTTGCCCGGTCCTGTAATTTGTATATGTATAATGTTGAATTGAATGGAATTGATCGGGTGAGAAAATTGTTGAATTGAATGCCACAGTATATACTTTATATCTTGACTGAATTGGACTACATATTACTCGGTGAAAATTGGATTGAAAACTGTTGAATTGGACTAAATTGAATGCCATTTCAGTATTATAGGACTGAATTAATTGGACTGAATTGAATTAAATTAATGGGGTGAAAATTGGACTAAAAAATATTGAATTGGACTGAATTTAATGCCATTTCAGTATTATAGGACTGAATTAATGGGGTGAAAATTCCTTACGATTTTTTTTGAAGCATGAATTTTTTTTGCTATATTTTAAAATTCCTTACGATTTTACGATCGGTTTTTACGATCCGAGTTTGTTTAGTACTTTCCGTGCCATGTTAAAATCACGATTTTAACAACCTTGAAGCCAAACTATTTGCCCGGTTCTACAAGGAAGAAGAAGCTTTCTATAGACAACGCTCCAGAATTCAATGGCTGCACTTGAGGGATAGAAATACAAAATTTTTTCACCGATCTCTGCTCCATCAACAATCAAGAAACAGGATCCATGCTCTAGCAGATGAAGCAGGAAACATTATCCATGACCAAAATGATTTGGGCCATTTGGCTGTTCATTATTATCAAAATCTCCTAAAAGCCCCTCTTGAACCAGATGAGGATATCTCACGGCTGTACTCTCCTGCACAACAATCAGGACTTGAGCAGCCAGTCACAAATGAAGAGATAAAAACAGCCCTTTTCTCTATTCCTAATGATAAAGCGCCCGACCCTGATGGCTTCACATCTTTGTTATACAAGAAAAGCTGGAGTATTATACGGGCCAACTTCATGAGGGCAGTTCAATTCTTCTTTGAGCATTCCATTTTGCCCCGGTGCATCAATGCCACAAGACTTTCCTTGGTGCCTAAGATAGAAAACCCTGCTTGCATGGATGACTTTAGACCAATCTCCTAATGCAACGTCCTGTACAAGTGCATCTCAAAAATTTTGGTATCTAGGCTCAAGAATATTCTTCCTGATGTCATTAGCCCTTCCCAGTCTGCATTTATTCCCGGCAGACAGATATCAGATAATATCCTTCTCACTCAAGAACTGCTGCATAACCATCACCTAAACAAGGGCCCGGCTAGATGTGCTCTAAAGATTGATCTAAAGAAGGCCTTTGATACAATAAGCTGACAATTCATCATCAAAGGTCTGCAGTGTATTGGACTTCTAGAACGCATAATCACATGGATAAGCGCCTGCATCTCCTTGGCTTTCTTCTCAGTGGGAATTAATGGTTCTCTTCATGGTTTCTTCCCATCTAGCAGAGGCCTCAGGCAAGGTGACCCCTTTCTCCCTATCTTTTTGTGATAGCTATGGAAGGCCTAGGTGGTATGCTTCGGCTGGCTGCTTAAAATCCAAGTTTCAAATTCCACTGAAGATGCAAACATAATTCCATCATTCACCTAGCATTTACTGATGACCTTATGGTCTTCTGCCATGTCGACTTAGCCTCTGTGGAATTAATCAGAGGAGCATTGGACTCTTTTGCTAGCATCTCAGGTCTGATCATAAATCGCAGGAAAAGTTCTGTTTTCCTCTCGGGTGTAGAGGACAGCATCGAGGTGGCCATCACAAACTGCCTATAATTCCAAACAGGAGTCTTGCTAGTAAAATACGTGGGAGTTCCCCTCATGAGCTCAAGACTTTCTCATCAACACTGCACTTCATTAGTTGAAAGAATTGTCTCAAGAATCAACTTGTGGACCTCTGCTTCACTAACATATGCAGGCCGACTCCAACTTATCAAATCCACTCTTTTCTCCATTCAAGCCTACTGGTCTAGTTTGTTCATCCTGCCTACATCCATCATTAGAAGAATTGAAGGCATCTTTGCTGCCTTCCTTTGGAAGGGTACGTCTCTCACCCCTACAGATGCTAAAGTTGCATGGGCTTCTCTCTGCTACCCAAAGTCTGAAGGAGGGTTAAGGATAAAAAGAATAAAGGACTGGAATAAGGCAGCTATACTCAAGCTAGTCTAGAGGATCCTAACAGAAAGTTCTTTAGTGTGGGTGTCCTGGATTCATTCTACTCTTCTTCATGGTCGCTGCTTCTGGTTCTATAATGCCCCCTCATCCTCCACTTGGTCCTGGCGGAAGCTTCTTCTTAGCAGAAATTGGAGCAAAGGCTATTTTGTCCCTTTCATTGGTAATGGTCGCCATACCTTTCTTTGGCTGGACTACTGGTTACCAAGTGGCAGAAGACTATGCGATCTCCTCCCTTTCAGATTGCTATCATCTACTCATCTGCCTTGGAATGCAAAAGTGGCCGAAATCATATCAGAAGGCATTTGGGCATTCCCAGAGGAGCACGTTGATCTCCTGCCATTCTGGAACTTAATTACCTTCCTCCCGTAGCCTCACCTACCAGACCATTATATATGGAAAGGTCGTCGTTCTGGTAAGTTTAGCATTAACTCAGCATGGGAACTGATAAGAGATTTAAGACCTACAAACACTCTCCACCACCTCATTTGGTTCCCAGGGCACATCCCTCGCCATGCCTTCATCTTGTGGATGGCATCAATGGATCTTCTCCATATAATGGACAGGCTCTTAAATTTTGGGGTAATCCATGCATCCTCTATGGTGTACAGGTAGAGACACATGAGCACCTCTTCTTTCAGTGCCCCTACACATCTTCAGTTTGGAGTGAAGTTGCAAGGCGAACCAGAATAACTTGGCCACCTTTAAACTGGCAAAACCTTCTACAGTGGGCTGCTGCCACCCTCAAGAGCACCAAGACTTTTGCCTACAACCTAGCCAAGTCAATCCTTTCTACTACTGTGTATTTCATCTGGTATGAGTGCAACAACAAAATTTTTCACCATGTCTATAAGTCAGTGCAGCGCCTTAGGGATGAAATTTTTCAGCTTGTTCGAACTTGCCTGTTGGAACGGGACCAAAACGAGATCCCCTCCCACTTTAAATACATATGGAGCCTCCCTGACAATTGATTATTTGGATGGAACATGGCCCCTTGATGGCTTGGGTATCCACGGCCTCCTTTACGTCCCTATCTGGTATTGCTTCTGCATCGGCAAAACTAAAGATGAGGTTTGTTATGGCTGTTGAAAAAACTTAGCTCCCGGTTACTATTCACGTGAAAGCCCATGGTTGCTGTTCACGTGAAATCCATGCAAGCTTGTTTATGTATTTGTTCTGTTCCTAGCAAGCGACAACGTTTTTGTTTTTCCATGTTTTATTTTGCTTCTTTAGTTTTTTTTGGTTTCCACATCTGGGTATGCCCCTAGATCTTTATGTACATATTTTTCCATATTTATATATCTTAACTTCATCCACAAAAAAGTATAGGGTTTAGGGTTTAGGGGTTTAAGGTTATGGGTTTCGGGTTAGGGGTTTAAGGTTTAGGGGTTTAGGGATAGGGGTAAGGGGTTTTGGGTTTGGGGTTTGGAGTTTAGGGTTTGGAGTTTGGGTTTGGGGTTTCGGATTTAGGGTTTCGAGTTTAGGGTTTAGGGGTTTAGGGTTTGGATTTGGGTTTTAGAATTTAGGGTTTTAGGGTTTAGGGTTTTTAGGGGGTTTAGGGTTTAGGGTTTAGGGTTAGGGGGTTAGGGGTTTGGGTTTGGAGTTTCGGGTTTCGGGGTTCGGGGTTTCGGGGTTTGGGGTTCGGGGTTTCGAGGGTTCGGGGTTCGGGGTTTGGGGTTTTGAGGGGGGGCTCATTTGTGCTTTTCTAGAGAGAGAAGTTAGAGAGAGGTTAGAGAGAAAAGATAAGGAGGGGTGGTGCTCCGATAGCCATATCACCGGATTCCACCGTTGGATCAGGCCAAGATTTGAGTATGTTGTGCACCTCATCATTGTCTTGATTCTGACCGGAGGGATCGTCCAAAGCTGTCGCCGTTTGGGAAATCTAATTGTTTGAAGGTTTCTGGAAACCCCCCCAGACCTGTCAGCGTTGTCGGCCGATTTCTCATTATTCTACAGTTGGATCAACACGAATTTTGGGTATGTTGTGCGTCCCTATAGGTACTACATCCTGACCAGAGCGATCGTTCATATTTGAATCCACTAGAGAAATCTTACCGTTTGAAGATTTATGGACAAACCACTCTAGGAATAGTCAGAGCCGCCGGCCTATTGCTCCCTTTTCTACCGTTGGATCAATCGGAATTTTGGATATGTGATGCGTGTGGTTATATGACACATTCTGAACGGTGGAGATGAGATGAAACCCATCCAGCAAAGTTTTATGCACGTTCAACAGTGGCTCGTCAATCTCAGGTCAGTTTCGGTCTAACTCCGATCTAGGAAGATCTAACCGTTAACTTCAGCTGATATTTGGATATGTGCTGCATACGATGTGTGTTTACCTTTGTACCGTTGGGATTTTTTATTGATTGAATATTTGGTGAGTCATTGTTGTGTGAAGTTGTGCCCAGAATTTGTCATGGCTTCCAATCTGAAAACCCAAACACCCAAAGCTAACACCACCCCCTCAACCACTAAACATCCCACAAACCAACACCAAAACACCCAAAACACAGCCTCCCCAACCTCTGCCCGACCCACTCCCCCCTCAGGTTTTTGGGCCGATAAGATAAGAGTTACCGACTCTAACACTCGATGCACTCTTAACCCTATCCCTCGTAAGCCGGTTGGCTCTCGTCTTAAAATGACTCAGGGATTATGAGATAAACCTTTTGCGGTGTGGCATCATTGCCTAGTAGGTTTTTTTCCTGGTTTTAAGCTTTCTTATTCTGCTATGAATTCAATTGCTCATAGGATATGGAACAGGTTCAACCTTGAGGATGTGACATCCTTGGCCAATGGGTTTATAATGTTTCGTTTCAAAATAGAAGATGACCTATAAAAGGTCATTGAAAATGGTCCTTGGATGTTTGGTGGGAAAGCCATTATTCTTCAGAAATGGCATTCTGGGTTTGTCTTCGATATGAACAAGATCACCAAAATTCCAGTATGGATTCAGATATATGATCTACCTTTTCCTTTATGGACAAAAGAGGGTTTAAGTGAGGTAGCCAGTATGGTGAGCCAACCACTCTCTTGTGATGAGTTGACACTTTGATGTAAGCACTTAGACTACGCACGGTTGTGTGTGGAGGTAGATGTATCTCTACCATTTGTCCACAAATTTGAACTTGAGTTCTCCACTACTATAAGAGAAGTTCATGTGAACTATGAATGGAAGCTGAAGAGATATGAAAAGTGCCAAGTTTTTGTTACTCATGTCAGCCTTTAGCTGATAAGCAGGTTAACAGTGATGCCTCTCCTAGTCATCAGGATAAAGGTAATGCCTCACCTGCCACAGACACAGGTGATAAACTGGTTAACGGTGATGTCTCTCCTAGTCATCAGGGTAAAGGTAATGTCATTACCTCCCCTGCCACAAACACAGATGAGATGTCCTCTGAAGACTCAGATTCCTCAGCTGAGACGGAAACAGATTCCTTAGATGAGACAGACACAGATGAGTCAGCCTCTGATTCCTCAGCTGAGAGTCAGCTGAAGCCATCTGATCATGTTGATGTTAAATCGATAACTCCTCCACTGTCCACAAACGACCATGTTAGGACATCACAACTAGAATTGCCTGTATGCACTACTAGTAAGCAAATGTTTTTGCAATCATCTTCTGAAACCAGTTCTTCATGTAGGGTACCTACCATATATTTACCTAAGATGACACTATCTCAAGCACTTCCTCCATAATCTTTATCTGCTGTACAATCTGTTGGATGTGATGACACTGGATTTACACTTGTTACTAGGAGGAAAAAGAAGAAGGATATCCCCGAGATGAAAACTCGGGCAGCGACTCATCGTGTGGCACCATCTTTTTTACCTTCCAGTTGAGCGGTGATATTACCAGAGTTTGGATTATTTCTATATCAACCGCCTGAATGGTTTATGCTGCTTTGTATGTTTTCTTTCGATGTACAAGCTTGTTTCCTTTTTGTTGACCTTCCAGGTCCTTTGTAATACTTGGGGTATGCCTCTCGTATCATGTACTTTTTTGGATCAATACAACTTAACTTTATTCCAAAAAAGTTTAGGGTTTAGGGTTGAGGGTTTAGGGTTGAGGGTTTAGGGTTTGAGGTTGAGGGTTGAGGGTTGAGGGTTTAGGGTTTAGGGTTTAAGGGGGGGCTCATTTGTGCTTTTCTAGAGAGAGGGTTTAGGGTTTAGGGTTTAGAGGGGGGGCTCATTTGTGCTTTTCTAGAGAGAGGGTTTAGGGTTTAGGGTTTAGGGTTTAGAGGG
>Ga0325405_1008730_pt1 | contig 10033 bp, 5 predicted proteins | sample PopdelMetagenome_21_FD_205663 | JGI IMG/M metagenome (GOLD analysis project Ga0325405, IMG submission 205663) | Populus deltoides microbial communities from Bellville, Georgia, United States - Xylem-Control-R2 | ecosystem: Host-associated > Plants > Phyllosphere > Stem > Wood/Secondary xylem...
CAAAAATGCTGGGCTACAAGAAACACATAGAACCAGCCAGCTTTTCTAGTTTAGTTTACACTTCTAAAACTTCCCTCTCCTTTTCTTTTTCAAGTTAGTGTCTGTAAACTCAATCCTATTTTTTTAATTAATTTAAAAAAAAAAAATTAAATAAATATTTTTTAAATGTTATTTAATAATTTTAATGTGTTGATATCAATAATAATAAAAAATATAAAAATATCATTTAATTTGATAAATTTTTAATTGAAATACTTTTGAAAAGTATTACACGCATGTCTCAATACCAAACACACATGCATTTAATAAAAAATATATTTTTTCCAACTATATAGGTGCCATCGGAAGACTTAGTAAAGGTTGGTTCATGTTTATTTTTAACAATAAAAGTAGGTACATGCTAAGAATATGTCTAAATTGATTTGGAATCTAAGCCCAATATATATATATATATATATATATATATATATATATATATATGTGTGTGTGTGTGTGTGTGTGTGTGTGTTTTTTTTTTTTTTTTTTATTGTCAAATATAAAGAACTACTAAAACATAAAATAGTGATTTGGGATTTAAGCCCAATAACATTGCTCAATCCTCAGCAAATGATTTATTGAGATGTCAATTAGGCAAATTACATGGTTAAGAGCCAAAAAGATTAAAGATACATTAAATGAGTTAATTCAAGATATTTATGTCAAATTAAGCATTAAAATTAAAATAATGGATGATCAAACTTTACTTAATGTAGTCCATGCAAAGAAATGAGCTGGTTCTTGGGTTTGAGTCATGCAAATTAAGCTTATTTTTCTAATATACAGTTTAATGTTAATGGACATAACTTCTGATCTGACCGTTGGATTGAGTTTAAAGTTTTTTGTTTTGAAGATTTTAAAGGCCTTGTTTCCTATAAAATTAAAATTTTAAAGGGATCAGACACCCGAAAAGCTTTTCTGTAAAGCCCAGAAGTTAATATTCAAGATTTGCAGTATTTCCTAGTTAATATAGGATTTTTTTTCTATTTTATTTACAACTCTTTTGTTATTTTTTCAGTCTTGTTTAGAAAGTTTTATCTAGTATAAATAAGGTTATTTAACTTGTATTTAGGATTTGGGGTAATTTTGATTTCAAAAATAATATTGTGTGTGTAAAAGGTTGCTCATACTCTTAGTTTTCCATTGAATTCTTCAAAACTTATCAAAACTTATCAAAGATTACTTCTTTGTGACGTTCATCCTTATAACTTCAATTCTTGGTTTGTTATAATCAATGAGTTAGAGTTTTCATCCAATAACTATGGTTCATTGGTTCAATTGATCATTGAATCATGTTTTTTTTTTCAATCTAATTTTAGCTTTCTTAGGTTATGTTCAATCTTGATTATGCATTTTAGGGTTCTTACACTCTGGGTTTATATTAATTGGTATCAGAGCTTAATACTAAAATTAAGTTTTATGTGTTTTGTTCTCTAGTTTAGCTTAATGTTGCATTTTCATTGAATTATATATATATATATATATATATATATATAAGTTATATGGTATTTAGTTTATGCTAAAATTTATATATAGAAAATAAGATTAGATCACAAATTCCGATGGATTAAAATCAATTTTGTCGAAATCAGTAGCCTTAGAAAAATTCCATATATAAATTATTTTTATTAAGTTATCTTATTTTGAATTCAAATTCTTTTCCACATGATTTTAACTTTCATGGACTGTGATCAATCTTGATTATGAGTTTTATCCTACCTTTCGGGTTCACAACAAGATGATAAATTGAGATTTGGTCCATCTTTTACTAGTAATGTTCTAAACTAGGCTCAAAGCCACAACGAGGAGGGTGAATTAGGTTGTCAATTAAAAAATTAATTTAAACTTAAAGCAAAATATAACTTAAATGATCAATCCAAATAAAAAAAAATCAAATATCAATAGAGACAAACTTAAAAACTTATTTTTTAAATTGGCAAGACCGATTTTGGTACTGGAAAAATTCTTATGTTTTGGGAATTTCGTTCTTATTTTGTGTTTTTTTAGATTTGTTGGTATGGAAATCAATTTCTAAATAAATTAAAAGTTATTTGGCAAAATTCTCTTTACAAGATCTTGATATTTGAAGTTGAAAGTCATTATTGTCTCAAGATTTTTGTTTGAAGTATAAACTGTTATCATGACACTTCATATATCCATGCCTTGCTTCTTTGATAATTTCCTTTAATTATATCTTTATATATATATATATATATATATATATATATATATATATATATATATATATATATATATATTCTAGCTTTTATGCATTTCTTAATTTTGTATTTAATATTCATTTAGCTTAAGCAATAATACATGTTTCATACAAGCATATTATATATAAATTTAAGCATATCTTATATAGGCATTCAAATAAATAAATGATTATCTCATCATTAAGAAACATAAAGATTCAAGTATGATATCATAAACTTTAAGCATATAGGATAAATCAAGTTAAATTTTGAGTTTAAGATAATTTGACTTTTAAATGTAAAATAAGTTAAATATCAACTTTTTTAAAAAACTTAACTTTTAAGTATAAAGCAATTTAAACATTAAGTTTAAAACAACTTAACTTTTGAGTATAAAATCAATTAAGTACATCTCTTCAAGAGTATTTTTAAATCACTTAGTTACAACTCATTAATTATATCAACTTGCACATGAATACCCTCAATCATGACAACATATGTATTTCTCCTTATACTGTATGTAATGATGATATAAATATAATGCTACAAAACATATATCAAGTGCATATCCTTATTAAAAGATATCTTAGAGATAAAAGATCAACCAATTCAAATTATTTATTCCATAAAAGTATAATTAAGATAATCACGAGGAAATATAAAGTCAAATATTATATACCTTTTTTCAATAAATACATATCACAAATCATTAAAAGGATAAGAAATTTATACCATGACTCTTTGATAAATGATAAGTCGTTAAATGCTCTTTCATTGTTTCTTTTTTTATTTGACTGCTTCACCATGTTTGAGATAATTTATAATGCTAATTTCAAGAACTTTATGCATATCTTAAAAACATTTCACAATATGATATCAGTAATACCAACTAATATATCCATTATTTCATTATTCACTTATTCTTATAAAAACATTATTCAAATCATCATTTATCAAAACATCATTTTTTTATGCTAATTTAAGACATCCATGTAAAACATAGACATAAACATACATTAAACAATATCATTCATGTATTCTGTTATCATCAAAACCTTACATAAACATATATTAAACAACATCAATTATATATTATGTTATCATTAGAATTATACAACATTAATCATATATTTTGTTATCATCAAAATATTTAGATTATTGGTGTGCATCCATATAACAAATATGCCTATATGGGATCATGTAGATCCAACCCAAGTTCTCTCATACATCAAGGAAGGATATCACCCATAAATATATTCTCACATATCGATATGGAAAAATAAAAATTCACATAAAAAATAAATTATTGTTGTATTTTTATTTTTAAAATAATAAGGATTTGTGTGTTAACAACTTTGCTTATATGCTTGTTAACGTACTTAACAATGACCAAATGGTTCATTTATCTCAAGTTGGCTTTAAAAATAATAAAAAAAATTATTACACTAGAATCATAATATTATAAAAGAAACATTTATTATATTTCTTAAAATAACTTTGAGTAAGTAAGAGTTAAATCACATGCCAAACAATCTTCATAGCCATATGTCAACATCCTTGAACAATATTTGATAATGGTTCATTTATTTTGAGTGGACTTTATGGACAACAAGAAAAATATATATGCAACAAAATATATCAATAGTTATCATACATATAGAGTAAAAAAAAAAAAACCAAACTCATGGTCATATATCATATTCCACCATAATTAATAGTTCACAAAAATTAATGATATATCAAAACCATTAAAAAAATACAAAAAACTTTATTTAGGATTTAAGATTGATTTTTGAAAGGTGCTAAAATCGAGTCAAAGCTACTGAAATTAAAATAAAAGATGGTGGTGTGTAGGGGCCATGTGTGGGCAGAGACTGGTGGTTGAAAACTAGGCATGCATGACTCACGCGCCTCTATAAAATCCTAAAAAATCACACAAACAATCAGATTTGTGATGATTTGATTTGGTGAAGATAAGGGATCTTAGTTGAGGTTGGTGGTATAAGCTATGGATTTAAAGAAGAGGGAAAACAAGATAGTGGCCAGGTATGACTTTTTAAGTGATTGGTGGTTAATCTATAAGGAGAAGGAGATGGGTTTTCGTGCTGCTAGAAAAGCTAGCATTAATGGACAATGGTTGATTGCTTTCCACCACCCATCACTTGTAGAAATAATTTCTAATTCACTACTCCAACCAACACCAGTTTCAGCAATTAATTTTTTCCATATCCTCTAATTGTTTTTTGTATCATCATATTTGTTTTTCAATTATGCATTGGTGAAAGCTTGGTCTATATTTTTCTTGAAAGTAGTCATAAGAAATTTCCAACCAACTTTATCAAAATGATTATTTGATCTTATTCTATTCTCAATAGCTTTGATATAAATATCACAAAAATTATGCAATATGTTTTTAGTCCAAGAAGTTTTATCATGACTTTTAGAACCTTTCATTGCTTTGTTTAATAAGTTGGTTTCTAATTTAGTTGAATTAGAGGCTTAATTATATAAAATATTGAAGTTTGATAAGCACTTAGGGATTTGATTGAAGAAATTCAAAATCAATGACCAAACCATAAAAGGCGCGGGGCTTCAGAGACTTAAATCGGCAAAATCATGGCCCAAATTGAAGACAATTGAAAGTTTGATGGTTAATTGAATGTCAATTTTTATAAATTAGAAATAAAGAACCAAATCAGAAAAGATGTTGAACTTTGGGGATGACAATTGAGTTTAATAAGGGTGGAATTGCATGGAATTAAAAGTTGAGAGGCAATTACATGTATAATTAAGAGCAATTGAAAAAACAGGGACTAAATTAAAGTTTGTCAAATCCTAAATAAAAAACCCTAGTTTTTATAGTTTAACCTAGACGATACATCACTTAGATTTAATGAAGGGATTGAATGACTCGTTTTTCGGCCATTGTGTATCATTTTCTTTACCAGCTTTGGCTGATCGAGTAAGCATCTTCAGACGAATGAATATGGCATCTTTAACCACCTTGGGGATTGTAGCTACCACTATTTAACTAAGAAACATCCTTTTTATAAAAAAAAACTATTCTCATCAAACATTTACATCCTATTTTCTTCAATGAACTCAACAATATCTTATCCCTGATCAATCATCACTGCATTAACAGATTATAGGTTGATCGAGTTGACACCTTCAAATGAGTAAATGTAAAGTTACAAATCTTTAAATCAAGCAAGGTTAGATCCAAATAAAAGATGTGCACCCCCTCTACCAACTTCAAGTGGTAGAAAACAATAATGACTTTAGAGTTGCTCTGACGAGGCTTCGAAAGTGGGTAACTCAGTCATCAACCCATTATGCAAAAACCACTTATTTTTTCATATGTTCACACTTCAAAGCTTCTTATAAGGTTTTTATCAAGAGCTTAAAATCTTTCTCTCAAGATTAAAAGGCTAGAAATAGCTCATTGCTCTCTAAGTCAAGTAAAACCGTCAGAATCCTAAAAACCAAAACCATCATTGCAAAATTAGTCAAGTACTGAGCTTGCAGCTGTAAAGATTTGTCCAAAACCCTTATATTTTGATTAGAGGGACAAGTATTGATTAATAATAATCAATCTTTGATTGAATCCATAAAAAACATAGCAAAACCTTATAAATACCTTGGAGAATTAGGAGAGAGAAAAAGAGAAAAAACAGGGGAAAAAAGCAGAAGAGAAAGTAAAAAGAAAGAAACTTAGTTGTGAAGGTTCATGAGCCTAGCACAAGAGTTTTTTTTTTTACTTTGGAAGGTTTGAAATATTTTTAGAGGTAAAGTTTTGCAAAAGAGAGCAAAAAAGGGTAGTAGTCACTGTTTCAATCTTTGAAGGTATAAAAACCTAATCTAACCTAGCAGGCTAGCAAGTGATGTCCATGATGCATATATTTTGCTCTTTCTTATATGTTTTGATGACATTTTGTACTTGTTTTGGTGTATTGTGGAGTTAAGTTTCTATCTTGATTAATGCATGAAAATGTTGTTTTTATTTGTTTAATGCTGCTTTGAGTTGGTTGTTAATGTTATATGGATGTTTATAAACTGTTTGAATGTTGTTTTTACTGAGATGGTAGGAGTCGCCACCTAGTTTATGGTAACTAGAAAACTCTAACTAGTCTTCAAAAGTTCTAAGTCAGGGGTTAATTATGCTAAAGGTAAGATAAACATCACCCTAAACGATTATACCTAATACAAGCTACATTGTTCTTGTTTTATAATGATTAAAATACCTATTGCGCTCACGCTAAAATTTGTTTAAACTATTATATGCATATTTGGTAAAGGCTATTAATCATAAACAAGTGGTTTAAGACCTAGGTCTGGCTACAAGGATTTACTTTTAAAATTATACAAAGTAAAAAAAATAATTCTTGGATTCAAAATTGAGTTTCTAGAACCGTAAAAAATGACCTAGAATAAGGCAAAACAATATCAGCATGTGCTTCTCATGCACTTATAGTTTGAGTTGTAGGTTTGGTGGTGGTGAATGCTCCTCACACGCTACTATTAGCTTGTGAAAAAACCATAAAAGTATTGGGATTTTAAGAGAAAATTAAGGTTATGACTTTTAGGATTATTTTTTAGATAAATTGGATGAATTTTTACTCGTGTTTATGGATAATTTAATAAGAAAAAGGGTAGATTTTAGTGTGATTGTCAGGTTAAAATTTAGGATTGTCATGGCTTGATTCTGGTTTGTAAATAAAGGATTTTCTTTATCATTCTTAACGAGAGAGATTGAGGTTGATCTATAGTGTTTAGATGAATAAAAATAGGAGAAAAATCCAACCGGATAGTGGTAGAGGCTAAGAATTTTAAGGGTTGCTAGATTGGTTTTCTTTCTTTTTTAAAAGGAATCAGGGCTTGTCTGTTGGTGAAGGTCAGGTGTGTGGTAGTAGGGTGGTTGAAAAGAGGGGCTAGCCAGTAAAAGAAAGTTGTGGCTGGTCTATCGTGGTTGGCTGAAAGTTAATGGGAGAGAGAGTGGCTAAGGTTTGGTTTGTTATCTGAGGAAGAAGATGAAAAATGTTGTTTTCTCTGTTTTTTTTTTTGCACCGTGTTCTCTCTTGAATTTTCCTCTACTTTTCACTTTAATTTCTCATGAATTTTTTGATGTATGCTTCTATGAAAAGTTTTTTTAAAACTGTCTATCTATATATAGACTACTCAACAAATATTTTACTTTCATCCTGATCTTTTATCTACTGATCTCGTATCTTTACCTGCCAATCATTTTATCCCTCTATCTCTTGATCCTTTTTTTAAATTGTTTAGGAGAGACTCAAACTATTTTTTTTTTTGTTTTTTTTATTTTGGACCCTATTTCTTCACCTGATTATCATTTTGCTCCCTATTTTTTTTTATCTTTTTTTTTAATGTGGGGTAAAATCGGTTATGACTATTTTTTAGAACAAGAATCTTATAAGAAGGGGTATTGTTACAAAAGCTTGTTGAATAGCTTTGGAAGAAATCAATAGTAAGCTTTTAGTAGAAGAATGAAGGCAATAACAGCAAGCAATATAACAGACATGGTAGCAGTGGTAATTGCATTATAACAACAACAATTAGAGTTAACTAGTAAAGAATTAACACGTGGCTAGTTAATTAGCCGTTGATAGTTAGTTAACATGTTATTTAGATAACAATTACAGGAAAGGAATTCGTTGTATATTGTAATAGAAACATGAAAGGCAAGCAATAAAGAATTTAGTTTATGTATTACATCTTTTCAATCTATTCTTCATTCTCTTTTATTCTATACTCTTTTCTTCAATCTATACATTACTTTGTTTAGGAATACCTTAACATAATTATAGCGACGGTCTTTCATACTATGAAAAGGGAAAATATAAAAGTATTATCTTCAAAATACAACAAACATTTATGATTTTATTAGGAAGGGTTTTTTTGTTTAAACTATTGTTGGAATGGTGATTTGCTACTTATTTACTAATGATGAATAATCATCAAATAAAATCATAATTATCTTTTACTAGTATGAATTTACTTTGAGTATGATAATAATGGTTAATTAAGGAACCTAATTCCTTTTTATTATTTGGTGAGCCTCTTTATTCAATTTTAACGGGTAACAAAGCCTTATCTCTAATTAACTAAACAATTAAAAGAATTGGTTAACAATCACTACTCATATAAAACAATGAAGCTACTCTTTAATTCTTACAGTCTTTACACTGTCTCTTACTAAACAACTAAAAGAACTAGGGTGGTAGTCACTGTTTATATGAACAATGAAGCTGCTATTTAATTCTTGCATCATTTTTGCTTACTTGAATCTATTTTGATTTTCAATGCTTGTTTTTTTTTTTGTTATATTTGTTTGTTGTTTTGTGCATAGTTATCAGACACTGCCTAGCCCAGCAGGTTAACCCGGGATCCGGGGTCTTGACCAGGTCTATTTCATTCAAAACTCGGGCCTGCATTTGGCCTAAAAAAACCATTTGAGTCACCGGGTTAGCCTAGGACCCAGGTGACTTGACAGAACCCGGTAGAGATCTTTTAAAAAATAATTGTGTTTTTTCAATGTGGAATTTGAAGTTTATTAATATATATACCCTATATTCATAGGAAAAACATTTTGTTTTTTCAATATGGGATAAAATTTTTTTTATTTAAATACTTAAACTTAAAAGGATAAAATAATATTTTTTTAATATGAGATAAAAAAACCTTTTAAAATAATCTTTTAGCATATATTTATATGGATTATTTCTTAATTTTTTTTATATGAAATATTAAAACCTCAAATAATTTTTTTAATTTTCCCGAGTTGACCATGGTTAATCTGTGTGACCCGGAATCCGGTCTCTGGATCAGGTCAATTCCAGACAGGATTTGATAACTATGATTTTGTGGTGTACTAAATGAGAGAAGGTCATAAGTGTTTTTTTTTTTAATTGAAGTAGAAAGATTAACTTAATTTTGATATGTAAAAGTGACATGAGAATTTCTTGAATCATTGAAAAAAAAAAAAAAAGAGGATGGGAAGTTAATAAATTCATGCATGGCATCATTAATTAACGGAAACAACTAGAAGACAACAATCACGGTCCATTGACTGCTAATGGGTTTTTCTTTTCTTGTTAGATTATTTGCATAGATATTTAAAGACAGAGTCAAAAGTGACAGTTAAGAATCGATCACCCTCAATCCTAGGCTGAGACTGTGCTTCATTAAAATCCGTCGACCTACCATGTCCCTTTACAGAATAATGACTTTCACCTTCTTTCTGATATTTCGGATCACCACATGACCTTTTCTCAGCTACCTCAAATCGAACTCCCAATCTTTTTTGCCCCTCTCTCTCTCTCGAGCTATCTCAAATTGTTTTGAGATTCAACAACAATCCACCCGAACCGAAAGAAAAAGGAAGGACAAGAAAAGCCAGGAGACAAGACAAACCTAGTTATTCCTTTTCTTTTTCTTTTTGTCTTTGCTGAGCTTTTGTTTGTGGATTGTGGGTCTTTTATTTGTCTCTCGTTAGGTGGAGTCTGCACAAAAATATTTCTTGGCCTTTTCTTGCCTCTTTTCTTCGACGCGGCAAAAGTCAAGTGATAAATTAACTTTGCTCCCATTTTGGATTCTCTTCAGTCTTTTTTCTTTCTTTCTTCGATATAACAAATTCTTACCAGTAATCTTTCTATCGTCGATTTTTTTTTCTTGGGTTCAAAGTTTATAAATTTGTAGTCCGTTGTTATAGATGTACTGCCGATCTTAAAGTTGATGTCTTTGGCTATTGGAGCTACATCAAGTTTGAGAAATATGGG
>Ga0325405_1008734_pt1 | contig 10032 bp, 7 predicted proteins | sample PopdelMetagenome_21_FD_205663 | JGI IMG/M metagenome (GOLD analysis project Ga0325405, IMG submission 205663) | Populus deltoides microbial communities from Bellville, Georgia, United States - Xylem-Control-R2 | ecosystem: Host-associated > Plants > Phyllosphere > Stem > Wood/Secondary xylem...
AAGCATGTTCCCTGAAGAAGGACCTGGAAATCCTCTCATTCGGTGATCAAACGGGTATTGGTGAGAGGGGTATCAACTTGAGTGGTGGACAGAAGCAAAGAATACAGATAGCACGTGCTCTCTACCACGATGCTCAAATCTATCTATTTGATGACCCTTTCAGTGCCGTGGATGCTCATACTGGATCTCATTTGTTTAAAGTAAACTATCCCCTCTTCCTTGAAACCATTGCTTGCAGTGGATGCTAACTTTTGCTGTCGATTTCTGTAGAAAAAATTACGAGTCCAGATAAAAGCACCACCCTTTGTTTTAATTTTCCTTTTAGTTGCTTCCTCTTTTATTCTTCTTTTCGTGCCTAATTAAAAAAAAAAAAAAACAATTGGCATTTCTCTTACAATCAACTTGTTCGATTTTGCATGACAGGAAGTTTTGCTTGGTCTTTTAAGTTCAAAAACTGTTATTTATGTTACTCATCAGGTTGAGTTCTTATCCGCTGCTGATCTAATCTTGGTGAGTAATATGCATTTGTTTTCTTCATTGCTTGTGGGATTATCATGCCTCCTATTGTTTCATTTGTTTCAACTGTACCTTCTGGTTAGGTCATGAAAGATGGAAGGATCGCGCAGGCAGGGAAGTATGACGACATTCTCAATGCAGGATCTGATTTTAAGGTACTTGTAGGTGCACACAAGACAGCTTTATCAGTTCTTGATTCCAGACATGCAGGACCAGTGTCCGAAAATGAAAGTGTCAGAGACAACAATGGAGGCGAGAACAGTACTGATAGGATTGTACATAACGAAGGAAATAAAGATTCTCAAATTGGTAAAGCAGATGAGGTAGCCGAGCCACAAGCACAACTCATTCAAGAAGAAGAGAGAGAGAAAGGCAGTGTTGGGTTTCAAATCTATTGGAAATATATCACAACAGCATATGGAGGAGCTCTGGTGCCCTTTATATTACTGGCACAACTTCTCTTTCAGATCCTTCAAATTGGGAGCACTTATTGGATGGCATGGGCAACTCCTGCGACAAAGGATGTGAAACCTGGTGTTAGTGGATCTAGACTGTTAATCGTCTATGTATCTCTGGTTATTGGAAGTTCTTTTTGCATCCTGGCTCGAGCCATGCTTCTTGTAACAGCAGGGTACAAAACTGCAACTCTACTATTCAACAAATTGCATCTGTGCATTTTTCGTGCTCCCATGTCCTTTTTTGAGGCAATCCCTAGCGGGCGAATCATTAACAGAGTATGCAATTTCAATATGTCATAGGTTCTGTATATAAGTGATTAGAATTAATTAGGGGAGGATACCAAGTTCAATACTTTTACTTCTTTGATCTATTTCCTCTCATGTAGGCTTCTACAGATCAAAGTGCATTAGATATGGAAATTCCACATATAGTTGAGGGCCTTGCCTTCGAAGCAATCATGCTTCTGGGAATCATAGCAGTGATGTCTCAAGTGGCATGGCAAGTTTTTATAGTTTCCATCCCCGTAATTGCTGCCTGTATCTGGTATCAGGTACTCCTTGTTTCTTTAAACACTCATTTACTTTTCCGAGCTCTAACTTCAGTGCCCAAAATCTAATAATATCATTAGATCTCCTGATGTTTCTTCATTTGTCTCTTAATTGTGTTTCTTTTTCCCAAGTTTTCTGAATCTTGCATGAAAATTTAAAAAGTGTCGAAGGCATTCAATGAGATGTAGCCGCTGTTTCATCATGACAAGTAATATATCTTGTTATCTATTTGACCCGCACCCGCCCTGGGCCAATTAATTTTTTTTTCCTACAAATGTTTTCGTATATATTGACTTTTTCAACGTATTTTTATACATAAAAAAATTTATGTAAATCAAAAAGCTCATATATATATATATATATATAATTAAATAAATCAATAATTATATATGTTAATAAATAATGAAAAAAATCATTAACAATAACTAAAAATAAAATTGATTAAATTAAGAAACATGTATAAATCAAGATACTTAATTTTGTAAGATGAGATATTTATTTAATTGTGGTTTCTGAATTTTTTTATTAAATTTAATTTTCTATTCAGTCAAAAGATAATAGAAACAGATACACATTAAATTAATTACATAAAAAAAAGTACAGTTGCACATAGAAATATTATCAAATGATAAATATTTTTTTAATTTTAAAAATAAATTTAATCTATATAAAGATAAAAAAAAATTAGATATGGATGATAATAATATTTTCAAAAACTAAATATAGACAACATTATTAAAGCAAAGTTTCTGTTTAAAAAATGTTAAATAAAAAAAAAATCATAAAGGAATAATATTAATTGAAATATAAATTTTAAAATTATTTAAGAAAAAATATATTAAAAAAATATCGTTTTAAATCAATATTAAAAAAAAATAGCCAGAATGTTATGGCTTAACTCGTGAAACTTATTCTCCAGGTCATGAATTCAACAATGTTCAATAATTTATTTTTTTTAAATTTATATTTAACCTTAAAAAAAGCAAAAAAATAGTTCAGGCTCTCGTGTTCATGGCCAAGCGCGCCTGGGCTAGTGTAGAGAAGAACCCAGACACGTGTGTAAGCCTTTAAGCCCAGGCCCCCACGCCTGGATATATATATATATATATATATATATATATATATATATATATATATATATATATATATATTTTGTGAACCCGTGTTTTGGCCACCATGTAATAGCTGGAAAATCAGGGCAATATTTTTTTATAAAAAAAAACTGAAATTTTAAGTTATTTTAACCCTGAAACGCCTCATCAATACCCTTAAAACACGAATCCATTAACTCAAAATATTAAAAAAAAAAATCCAAAAACATAAAATCAAGCCATGTTAGATTTATCTTCCTCAACTTAGATCTATTTTTTCAGACAACATTGAGGTTCTAAACAATTACAATTAAGCCCTTTTTATCTCATGGAATCCGTGGAGAACAAAAAACATCTATTTTGATAGTTGTAAATGACTTAAACGATGACTCTCTCATTACTAGAATCTGGTGACCATTCTCTCTCTTGAATGTAGGACTGAAAAGCAATATAAATAAACTTTTATACTAAAACCAATTTGTTTTTTAAAATTTGAGAATTTACGTGTATTTTTTATTAAATTTCTGGAACGTCACTCATGTTTGATGTCCTTTTCATTTTAGCCTATTTTCTTTTAGTTCCATTATTGCCTAAGAAACTAGAAGTAATTGGTGTTCAATTATGATTAAGTTGCTGAAGATAAAACTTCCAAGACGAAAATAAATTATTGAAAAATGCAAAGTATGTCTACAGTTTTGTATTTGTGTGAATAGTGCGACTGAATAGTGAAAGAACCAAGCGTTTTAGAGTTTCTTATATTATATAATGATTTAGCATTTAGAAAGAGTTAAGAGTTTCTTATTATAATGATTTAGCATTTAGAAACAGAGGCGTTCAAACACATTTCTTGATGCATGCAGCAATATTACATTCCCTCAGCAAGAGAGCTTTCACGATTGATTGGAGTATGCAACGCTCCAGTTATCCAAAATTTTGCAGAAACAATTTCAGGAGCAACAACGATCAGGAGCTTTGATCAAGAATCAAGATTCGAAGAAATAAATATGAAACTAACAGATGCATATTCTCGGCCCAAGTTTCATAATTCTGCTGCAATGCAATGGCTTTGCTTCCGAATGGATATGTTCAGTTCTATTACGTTTGCTTTCTGTCTATTTCTTTTAGTCTCTTTTCCAGAAAGAACTAATCCAGGTAGGCAGTTCTTGTCTTGCACTTGTTCTCTATTTCCCATCCTATTGTCAACCAATGATTTAACCTCAAATACACGTTTTTTCTTTTCTTTTCCATAGCCATTGCAGGCTTAGCTGTTATGTATGCGCTTGAGCTACACACGGCACAATTTGGGTTGATATGGTGTTTCTGCGATTGCGAGAACGAACTCATATCAGTAGAGAGAATTCTTCAGTACATTTCTATTCCTGCCGAGCCTTCTCTTGTAATTGAAGCGAACAGGCCTGACCATTCTTGGCCATCACATGGTAAAGTTGATATCGATAATTTACAGGTAATTTTGTTCTGTTTATTGCTCCAATTGGCAGGCATTATTTTTATGTTACTAATGGCTGGATACGATGTAGGTCCGATATGCCCCACACATGCCACTTGTGCTGCGTGGTCTCTCATGCACTTTCCCAGGAGGTAAGAAAACTGGTATTGTTGGGAGAACAGGCAGTGGTAAATCTACTCTCATACAGGCTCTTTTCCGAACTGTTGAACCTGCAGCTGGTCAGATTATGATTGACAGCATTGATATCTCATTGATTGGCCTGCATGATTTAAGGTCAAGACTGAGCATTATTCCCCAGGATCCAACCATGTTCGAAGGGACTGTTAGAAGCAATCTGGACCCACTTGAAGAGTACACAGATGAACAGATCTGGGAGGTGTGTTGTTTCTATTATGTTAGCTCAATGAGGGGTGTGTTGATGTTGTTATACACGTGCCTGCGTGTTTCTTCTTAGAGTTGATGTTCAGTATTTCAAGGATTGGTGATTGAAACATAGCACAAATGCTAACTTAAATTTGTTATGATCCCAGGTTCTGGACAAGTGCCAACTTGGAGATGAAGTTAGGAAAAAGGAAAGGAAGCTAGATTCCACAGGTTTGTCTTTCTCACCAATCACCGCTACCCCGTTTTTGCGCACATCTTTTTAAATGGTCATCCTGGATGGCGGTGCAGTTATCGAGAATGGGGAGAACTGGAGTATGGGCCAGAGGCAGCTAGTCTGTCTTGGACGTGTGCTACTCAAGAAAAGTAAGGTCTTGGTCCTTGATGAAGCTACTGCCTCAGTTGACACAGCCACTGATAATCTTATTCAGCAAACGCTCAGGCAGCAGTTCTCTGACTGTACAGTGATAACCATTGCACATAGAATAACCTCTGTTCTTGACAGTGACATGGTTTTGCTTCTAAGTCAAGGTGAGTATGGAAACTTGATGTAGCATTGCCTGTAAATGATATGCATCCTCGATTTTCTGAAGTATTTGCAATCATGTCTCAGGTCTCATTGAGGAGTATGATTCTCCAACAAGGTTGTTAGAAAACAAGTCATCGTCATTCTCCCAACTTGTAGCAGAGTACACAGTGAGGTCAAATACCAGTTTTGAGAAATCAACTGGATTAAATTTATAGGTATGTTGATGATTATATGTAATTGTATTCTGCAAATTATATGTAAACTATTATATCAGCAGAGGGTACAATAAGCTGAAATGTTTACTGTCTTTAAGTCAATTCCATTAAGGTTTGGTTAATGTGAAAGAATGTCTTACGTTGAAGATTGCGAGATTGTCCAATGAATTGAGCAAATACGTAAAAACCATGAAGCTAGCTTATCAAAGAATGTCTTATGATGTTAGCTTATTCTCATACCCAATTCTTTATTTCAGGTGAAATCTTTTTATGAGCTCTTCACCTCCCTACCTCTTGTTTCTTCTTGTTTTTCTTTTTCTTGTTTTATATACATTGATCGTTGCTGGACTAGTTAAGAATCCAATTCAAATGATGTATCTAGTCCTCAATAACGAAGGCCAGTAGATGTTTCTCGAACAAATACTGGGATGGAATATAGTTTGAAAATCCCGGATAATTTTAAATAATTTAGCCTACCTGAAAATGAAACTTCATAATGATATAAATGAGAGAGGAGCAGAAAAGGCACTGAAATTATCTCAGTATTTTTTCTTTTTTGTTCCATACGTAAAATTTTATGCTTCTATTTAGATAAATGAAACCATATTTCTGCCCCTCCAAAATGCCGGAAAAGCCACATGAGAGTTATTTTTGAGAAAGAAACCCTTCTTTGTACAGGATAAAAGTTACTCTGTGGAGTGATCATGTGATCTTTTGCAGGAGTTTATAACGTTGTGGCTCCTCATGTTGCTCAAGATGGCATGTTTCTACAGCCGGATGGAGATCGGTTGAATTCTCTGATAGTTTAATATACTCGGATGGTTATATGTTTTATTACTGTACTTATATAAATATCTATTTATTATTAATAAAGATTTAATTTATCTTTAATATTTATATAATATTAAAATAATAAATCTAGAGTAAATATAAAGTTTAAGGAATAAAAATGCTTTGCAAGAAAAATTATAAAGTTTTTATAATTATGAAATTTTTATTGTATCAAAGCATTGTTTCTAAAATATTGATAATCGATGTTTTTTTAAATACTGGACATTCGCTAGAATTGTAAAGACCAATATATTATGCACTTTTCTTTATGAAAGAAACGATTGTTCTCATAAATCGAAGCATAAAGAATACTTATAACTAATATGTAAGTATTTATCATAAGACATGTAGATTGAATTGACCCGCATAAGAATTCTATATGGATAGATCACTTATGTCTATGTAAAGATCCATATGATAGTTGTGTAAGTGATCACTAAGTTATTTTATATAGAGATTATATGCTTTGATTTTCTTACATGTTATCTTAATCAAGATAATAAAAGGGCAGAGATTGAATATAACATGAATTATATGAAAGTACTTGATCCATCAACTTAAGTGAATTAGAAAAAATATAATACAATTATTATATTTTAGAAATTAAAGATTAAAATATAATTAATACAATAATTATATTTCTTGACCTAGAAAAATCAAGTAAGGATTTAATTGAGTTAATAAATGGATATTATTCACTAAGAAAATTGATATTTTATCAATTTATAGGGTTTTTCATATTTCTCTATAAAAAATAAATTATGCCTTTTATTTAGAGGTTGTTGTCTCTTATATAGTAAACTATGTAAGTCATAGAATAAATAGCTATCACTTTAGATAAACAATCTCTTTATTCTAAATATGGATTTAAAAGATTTTTTATTGGTAATTTGTGTGGATTACGGTTGAAAGCCGAACAATTACATGACTTATAATTTGCGACAATCTAACATTTGAAGAATTATTTAAAGTCGAAGAACATCACATATTCAAGTAATAAATCTCCAAACAATTCTAGATCTATCCAACGAGATCTTATGAATTCCCAGAAAAAATTGTTTTATTGTTTTTTGCTAGATGTATACTATTCGGGAAACCCAAAATTCAAAAATTTTGAATTTGTTTTCTTTAAAATTAATATTTTTTTGATATTTTTAAATTTTTTTAATACGTTGATATCAAAAATAATTTTTAAAAAATAAAAAAAATATTATTTTGATGTATTTATAAGTAAAAAACACTTTAAAAACACAACCGCAATCGCATTAACAAACACGAGAACCTGACTTCAACGTCTAAAAGTTGAAATTTGAGCAACAAACATGGCAACCTGTCAAATGTTTAGGTGAATATGCAATGTTTTTGTCTCTTAACGACTCATTTTCTTTGTTCCAGTATCTGAACAAGAATGATATATACTTTGGTGATGACAATGCATCAAACTTTGAGTGGAAAAAATAAAAAAATCTGGTGAAGGCAAGGATCTCGGTGTTTTCAACTCAGAGTCTCAGATGATCACAACATTGAAAGGCTCGATCTTGATTGATGACTGCGAGGGGAAGTTTTTCTTTCCATCTTCTCGAATAAACTATGATGCTACCACACCTCGTTGATGCTTCCCTCTTGATGAATAATAGTTATTAAATCGGGCGTGATGTTGCAAATTCACTTAATAATCTACAATTTAAAATGAGACTTAATAATCTACAATTTAAAATGAAAAAAATTTAATTTAGATTCATTTTAAATTACTTTGGACATTGACTAGGCCAAATCCAATGAAAAAATATCGGATCAATTCCATGAATTTCTTTTGAAACTTTGTTTTAAGAAATTTGTTTTCTTAATTTTTATGATTGAAAAGAAGATTTTAAGGCAAGGGATGATTGGGTAATAAATGTTCAGTTTATAGGGACTCAATAGAGAAATAGTTTTGTTTGGGTATCCAATTGACAAATATGCGATAATCGAGGGATAGATATGTTTTTTGATCAACTTTTCACGGCCGCTAAATCTAATTGTAACTGACCCCTGTTTTAGCGGGACCTTTTTTGTTTATTTATTTATTTCCCTCCGTCTGTGGATTTGTAATCCCTGCAAAGACTCACAGATCATGGAATTTTTTTTTGAGGCAACAGAGCAAGGTGTCGCAGCCATTGTTTCAAGCTCATCTTCCATAATGCATGCACCAGGTTCAAATATTGATTTTCTTCTTCAATCCAATTTCATTAGTGGGTTCTGTGGATCGTTGCACTTGGTTTTGTTACTTGCTTTATGTGTCTCGTTTTTGTGTAAGAAACGCAGCAGGTGGGGTGATGCAGAGGGTTCTTCAGAGATGTTAATGATGAAGAGGAGGTTTTTGTGGTATAAACAGACCTTGGTCTGCTGTTTGGGTGTCACGGTTTTTAATTTCATCTTGTGTTTGTTGAGCTACTTTTATTTGTATGGAAATGTTTTGTCTGATGGTGAAATAATGACCCTTTTGGATTTAGGGCTCAGAACACTCTCTTGGGCTGCACTTGTTGTTTATTTGCATACCCAATTCTTTAACTCCGGTGAAAATATGTTCCCTTTGTTATTGAGAGTTTGGTGGGGTTTCTATTTGGCTATTTCTTGTTATTGCTTTTTTGTAGATGTTTTCCTTCATCACAAACATGTGTCTTTGGAGATAGAGTGGTATTTAGTGTCTGATGTGGTCTCTGTGTTTACTAGATTGTTTCTTTGTTATGTTGGGTGTTTGAGAAGTGATATTCAAGATGTACTTGAAGAACCCCTTTTGAATGGTGATTCTAGTTTGATTAATAATTTGGAGACAAGTAATGCTAGGGGGGGAGATACGGTGACTCCTTTTGGAAATGCTGGTCTTTTCAGTATTCACACCTTCTCTTGGATGAATTCTTTCATTGCTGCTGGCAATAGGAAAATTTTAGACCTTGAAGATGTTCCTCAACTTCACGGTGTTGACAGTGTGTTTGGAGCTTTTCCAGTTTTTAAAAATAAGCTTGAGTAAGATTGTGGTAGAGCTACCAGGTTCAAGCTCGCGAAAGCACTGTTCCTGTTAGTTTGGAAAGAAATTTTAAAGACAGCTTTATTGGCGTTGATACACACGTTATGTTCTTATGCTGGTCCCTACCTTATCGACGCTTTTGTTCAATGCCTTGAAGGGCGAGGAGAATTCAAGAATCAAGGTTATATTTTGGCTTCCACCTTTGTGGCTGCAAAGCTTGCTGAGTGCCTCGCACACAGGCATTTATCTTTTAGGTTGCAACAAATTGGAACAAGGCTCCGTGCAGCAACAGCAATGATGATTTACAACAAGAGCTTGACCATTTCCTGTCAGTCAAAGCAGGGGCATTCAAGTGGAGAAATGATCAATATTATGACAATTGATGCTGATAGACTTGGCATCTTTAGTTGGTACATACACGATCCATGGTTGGTCATCTTGCAAGTTTGTTTGGCCTTGCTGATACTGTACAGAAATTTGGGACTCGGGTCAGTTGCTGGCTTTGTTGCGACTGTAATTGTCATGTCGTTAAATTATCCTTTCGGAAGATTAGAGGAGAAGTTTGAAGACAAGTTATTGGAATCAAAAGATAAACAAATGAAGGCAACCGTGGAGATTTTGAGAAATATGAGAATTCTCAAGCTTAAGGGATGGGAAATGAAGTTTTTGTCTAAGATTCTTGAACTCAGAGAAGTAGAGACACGGTGGCTGAAGAAATACTTTTATAATTCAGTAGTGATCACTGTTCTCTGCTGGGCTACTCCCACTGTTGTGGCTGTGGCCACCTTTGGTACTTGCATGCTAATGGGAATCCCGCTTGAATCAGGGAAGGTCTTATCTGCACTCGCAACATTCGGGATTCTTCAATCCCCAATCTATAACCTTCCCGATACAGTTTCTATGCTAATTCAGACAAAGGTTTCTCTCGACAGAATTGCATCTTTTCTTTGTCTTGATGACTTGCAGCCTGATGCTATAGAGAAGCTT
>Ga0325405_1008735_pt1 | contig 10031 bp, 8 predicted proteins | sample PopdelMetagenome_21_FD_205663 | JGI IMG/M metagenome (GOLD analysis project Ga0325405, IMG submission 205663) | Populus deltoides microbial communities from Bellville, Georgia, United States - Xylem-Control-R2 | ecosystem: Host-associated > Plants > Phyllosphere > Stem > Wood/Secondary xylem...
TGACATTAATGGAACGCAGCCATTTTTTTCTAATAAATAAACAAGAAGGGCATTAAGGTCCGAAAAATCGTTATACTAATAGCAAATTTGACGGCCTAATCTCTATTCTTTTCTTGATTCTCATTTGCCATGCTCATAGAAGAGGAAAGAAAATGGTTTTATAAATTAATTTTATTTTCTTTAATATTTCAACCAAAAAAAATTCAGTCTCTCCCTTCACTCAATGGCATTGACACCACCTCCCCCACCACCACCACCACCACCTTCACCCTTTTGAAGCATCTTAGAGAAGGTTTTGTGCTTGTCCTGTTCATGTTCTGTTTTTGTTCTAGAAAGATAAGTTGTTCTTCTTTTGAGTGGCTTCTTTTTGTTGTTAATGTTATCTTCTTGAGTGAAGCTGGCTTAGTTTCATGGTAAGAAAAACGGGCTGTTTTCAGATTTGAAAACTGTTGTTTGTTATGCTAAAATTCAAGCAGGATTTCATCTAGCTCTCTGTTCTTGCTCTGTTTTCCCTGTTTCAGTAGAATTCACATGGATTTGCTTGGTTCTGTCTCTTGTTACTTCTCTTCAGCTTCTTTATTTGTGAGTCTTTGTCTTTGATCTGATTTGGAAGAAAATAAATAAGCCTTTCAGAAAGCAACTGAGCTGCCTTTCTTCTTAGAAACTTAATCAAGAAACAGGGGATTCAATGGAGTCAGATCTTCAACACCAGCATCATTTTCTTCATGGTCATAACCAGCACCAACAAATTCATCAGAAACAAATGAATTCTGGGTTGACAAGATATCAGTCTGCACCAAGTTCATATTTTTCAAGTAATTTAGACAGAGACTTCTGTGAAGAGTTTCTCAATAGGCCAACAAGCCCTGAAACAGAACGAATTTTCGCGAGATTTTTAGCCAATTCCGGTGGCAATACAGAGAATATACCAGGTTCAAATCTTTGTGAGATTAAGCAAGATTCTCCAGTAAAAGAATCGGTCTCACAAATTAACCAGCAACCCCAGATGATGGCTTCAATGAATAATCATAGTAGTGATACAAGGCTGCATCAACATCAACATCAACATCAGCAGCACCAACAGGGCAATTACTCTGCCTCACAGGGTTTTTATCAAAGTCGATCAAAACCTCCATTGCCAGATCATAATCCAGGTTCTGGTATGAATCATAGATCAACGAATTCAACGGGGTTGGAGAGGTTGCCTTCCATGAAGCCTAGCAGTGGAAACAATCCGAATCTAGTTCGACACAGTAGCTCACCAGCAGGGCTTTTCTCCAACATAAATATTGAATTTGAAAATGGTATGTTAAGTTTGTCTATTTGTTTTGATACCCTTTTGTTTCAGTCATTAGAAGATTGAGAAAAATGATAAGAAAATTTTTGATTTGCTAAAAAAAAATTAATGCTTTGTGTTAGCTTGTGCTTTTTTAAGTAACCAATGAATAGAATGGAATGAAAGCAGAGAAATAATAGAAAGTGTAGAAAGTTGAAATTTTCTGTGTTATGAATGGACAGTTTCAGTTAAGTCAAGTGCTATTAGTTTTTGATTAAATTCTTTTTCTGACAAGCAATCATTTGAACTAGCAAGTGGGAGTTAAAAAAATTTGAAATATCAACAGGACTTATTATTTTTAATACTTCAAGTTGTTTGATTCATGGTCTTAGATTGAGTTTTCTGTTTCCTTCTTTGATGCCACTCAGTTTCTTGTTTTGAGTTTTGATTGACTGGAGTTATGAAAATGGGAAAAAAAATAATCTTAGGATATGGCAGGCTATGCTGTATTGAGAGGTATGGGAGATCTTGGAGCAGGTAATAGAGACACAACTTATTCTGCAGCTGGTAGGCCACCTTCATCTTCAGGGATAAGGAGTACAATTGCTGAAATGGGAAACAAAAACACGGGAGAAAATAGCCCAGACAGTGGTGGTTTTGGTGAAACTCCTGGCAATAATTATGATTACCCTATTGGATCATGGGATGATTCGGCTGTGATGTCTACTGGTTCAAAAAGACACCTTACAGATGATGACAGAACACTTTCTGGTCTAAATTCATCGGAAACTCAGGTGCCACAGTTTTCTATACTGGCATGTGTTAATTCTTCATCTATCTTAACGATTTGCATATGTTTTAGTTTATAGGATAATGGAATGGAGAACATGGATTCAAGTTTGATAAGATCACTTTTGCTTGAGATTTTTTATTTTACCATAATTCTGGTTGTTTAGCAGAATGAAGAGGCAGGAAATCGCCCTCCAATGTTGGCTCATCACTTGAGCTTGCCAAAAACATCAGCAGAGATGTCTACCATTGAAAACTTTTTGCAATTTCAAGATTCTGTTCCTTGTAAGATCAGAGCCAAGCGTGGTTGTGCCACCCATCCAAGAAGCATTGCTGAGAGGGTAAAGTCTCTTTAGTGCATTTCTTGGTCATTATTTCTACTTTGAGCTGAGCATGGTTTTGGGATCTTTAATCTCTATAGTTAATACCAGCAATTTTCCCCTTAATCACCCTTTTTGGATTAATTCTTGATGTCCTTATAGATATGAATGATGTGTAGGTGAGACGAACTAGAATTAGTGAACGAATGAGGAAACTCCAGGACCTTGTACCAAACATGGACAAGGTAGAATCTTTCACTAGCACTTCCTTTTTCTATATCTGTGCTAGTTTTGTTTAAGCTTAGATATTGCTTTGTTTCCCTATTTGCAGCAAACAAACACATCAGACATGCTGGATTTGGCTGTTGACTACATTAAAGACCTTCAAAGACAATTCAAGGTATGCTACAACAACGAATTTAAACCAAAACCCTCTAGTAAAACACCCACCTAAGGCCCTGTGAAGAAGTTCCGTCTTATGTTCAAATAGCTCTTCTGTTTCATTCATGTTTCATGTTCTTTTTTCTAGGCACTTTCAGAGAATCGTGCAAGATGTACATGCTTAAAGAAGCAGCAGCCCTAGCTGAAAAAACCGAAGTAAGAATTGGTTTGTATGTATAGAACTAATAAGAATTTGCAAGACGAGAGATAAAGGCGATGCTAGGTTCTCTTTTGCACTGAAAAAGATGAAGATACAGCTTAGCCATAGGCTATTATTATGTGGGGGTGGGAGAGTGAAGCTCAAGAATGCATTTAAAGCTAACTGCAAGATTCATCCAGCCTAAACACTATAATGGTTATAGATGAAGTGATAGAAAACCAGCTGGCATGCATGTTGTAACATATAGTTCTAGTCTTTGGAACTTAACCAAATTAAGGGAAATTTATGTGCTAAAAGAAAGAGATAGTTGTGGTGTTGCTGCTGCTTTTTATAAATTCCCCTCATCTCTTGTCTTGCTAAGAAGAAGATTATTAGCACTTTACAAGTTTTTGTCTTGAAATAAAGAGTGGTGCTAATGGTGCCATCAATGATTGCATCATTTCATATAAGTTGGAAGCAGGTGGGGACTACTTTCCTTCTATTGACGCCATTGATTGAAGAATTTGTGATCTAATATGGGATTAATCAAGCTCCACCACCCACCTTGCTTTGTCTTGTTTGGGTCAGCGCTACAGAAAGCAGTGTGTTCTTTCCTAATATGTTCCTGATTTATCTTTGCTCTTTTGTCCCACTATATTCCCTTGTGAGAAGGGAAGGTCCAGGTTAAGTGTGTTTACTCCTTTTCTCCACCACCACTAGGGTTCCTAGTCTTCAATCACGAAGTGGACGGGGGACTCATTCTTCACCAAGCAACCAAGATAACCTTACAATTCCTTTGTCATTTCCTAGATAACATCCATATTGCTCGAGGGAAACATTCGCTAGTGTTTGGTTACTGTCGAGATGAAGATATTAAAAATAAAAGACATGTTTCATGTCTGAAATTCATTTTAAAATTGTCTCATATATATTTTTTATTTTAAAAAATTAAATCTTTTAACTAATGTGTTCTGTTACCACTAAACATAATTAGAGATAGATTTGGATTTTCTAAAAATGGAAGTGCATGGATCCAAATAGTATCCTTTTATGTTGATCTTATCTTTCTAGGAAACTAGCCATCATTGACAAAGATTCCTGTTCTTAGAAAAAGAATTTATTTCCCATATCTTTAGTCACGAGTCACCATACAATTTTGTTTGTGACAAGAATTGTCTTGAACGCGATGGTGTTGTCGTGTTTTCAAACTTCAAATCAGCTTGTTTAGAGCATTAATCTAGTGATTGAAACTAGAGAGAGAAGTTTGTTGGTGGGTAGAGGAAAGTAATTATCAAGAACCAATTATTGATTTGTTATTTTCAATTATTTCATGTATCTTTTCAAGATTTTTCTTCGATTGTTCGTTCAGTAATGTGAACCACAAATAATTTTCTTCATTAAAAAGATAAGTAATCTTATTGAAGAAATATAATTCTAGTTTATGGAATCTTTCGACAAATGTGCCTTTGGACACATCTAAAAAGCATTAAAATAAATTAAAATAAATATTCTTAATACCAGCTAAACTACCCACGAATTATAACTTGAAGAAGAAAAAAAGGAGATAATTAAGTATTAATGCGTGTTTAAGGGTGTAAGGACAAACTTAAAGTTTATTTAAAAATATTCAAGAACCAGTGATAAAAAGACATATAAAAATAAATTGCAGAATTAATTCATCAGTTGACGGAGGTAATATCCATGACCAGCTTTAAAAATTCATTTTTTAGACGACAACAGAGGCGGCAGCCTCTAGATACAGTATGATGAAGATTTTTATGATCCTATTTATACTAAGATAGATAAGGGCTGTTGATTAAAAATCCATTTTACAGATGCTGGATTTGGCTGTTGACTATCAAGACAAGATATGGCATGTTAATTATGAAGAAAGTTGATCCGAGCACCCTTCTCTGTGCTCAAGCTGCTCGGACTGGAAACTATTCGATCTTCAGCAGTCTGAGATAAGAGGAAGTTAACCAGTCAGAGCGTCCTCAACCTTGCAATGTCCTCAACCAAAATTGATGATTCTTATGTGCCAATATTAGTGAGTTTTCTTCCCTTGCCTTTTATTTTCTACACATTCCTTTATGAATCTTGACTTGAACTAAAGAAAACGTGTTGATATATATAATCTTAGCTAATGGCAAGCAATGCTGTGCTGAGGCATGGAATTCGTACTGCTGAAACGGCCGGGAACAGAAACATGGGAGAATGGTGGTTCTCGTGAAGCTGTAGCAGTGATCATTTTGCCGATTTGTCTACTGGATAGTGGAAGTTTTATGCGATGTCTGCTGGTGCCAATCAATGATCATCGCAAACTGAGGTAGATTTTCTTCCTTTTTCCTTATCAATGCCCGTCAGCTTCTTCTTCTTCTTCTTCTTTTCTGTATCACAATAGAATGAATTTCTCGTGTGAAAACTACAAGATGTTAGAAGTTTCTCCTTTTCTACATCTTTTAGTTTCGGGTGAGAAATTTACTCTGATTTCCCATTTGCAGCCAACAGTGCAACACGTAGCGGACTTGCTGGATTTTGCTGTTGATTGCTTATTTGACCTTACAAGAGAAGGTGAGCAGAATATTGATCCCAGAACCCTGCTTTGTGCTCAAGCTGCTGAGACTAGAAATCCCTATGTCTTCATCTGGCCAGCATAAAAGGATCTCAGACAGAGTGATGGTCATTGCCAATCTTAACCAGACTTCTCGGTGCTGTTGTTATGTTTGCTAGATTTGGAGAGAGATGAATTCAAGACATCACATTCTGATATTATTCTATAGATCCCACAACTCGAGCCCTACCTGATTTTCTAACCCTTTTTTTTTTTATTTTATGGAGCTCCATTTATCATCAATATTACTAATATGATAAGTCTATTTTTATTTTATAGTTCATAAAGTATTGTTATAATTTTATACATGGATATGAACTTTAGACTCTATTTCATGGTTCTATGTTTCATAGATGAAATATAGTTTGTTTCTTAAGTTTAGATTTATTTTTAAAAAACTGAATTTAAAAAATTTGAATTAAAAATTCATTTTAATTTATAATTTAAAATCTCATGAACTCATTTTCAATCTCAAAAATTGATTGGCAATACAAAATCTTACTTTAAGGAAATTACATTTTGACAGTCAAACACACATCAATTCACCTATCTCTTACCATGCTTTAAGAAGTATCCTTGAATTTCTCATATTCAAATTCAGAAAAAAAACAAAACCCCAAGAGTCATCCTACTAGAAGAAGAAGGACACGTGTCAAAAACCCAATTACTACAACCAACGTTCAACATCCATAATTTAAATAAATAAATTCCCTCTCAAATCACAAAATTTGAATCCATGTCAAAAAAATATAGAAACCGATTCAATGCCCTCAAAATAAATTCCAACGTTCGAAAACCACGAACTCCCCTGCAATCACGCACTTTTGTCTTCCTTTCTCTTCATGGAACAAGAAGAGCAAGCCGACTATACCACCCTCCGGCTCGGCTCCCCCACCGGCCCGGATCAAGTGGCTCAACCACCTTCATTTGTCACTCTCTCCCCATTCCCTCCAATCTCAACTCCCTCCTCCCGCCGCCGGCTCTCGAGCCAGTTCACTCCGAGCCGAGCAGTCCCATTGGCTCGGCGGCTGGCTAGGGTGTCTTTGCAAGGGCGGCTTGTGGATGCTGAGGAAGCTAGCTCGGCTAAAGCCATTGGGTTGAGCGGGGAGGCGGGTGTGGCTTGGGAGCTGTTTAGTCCTGTTCAAAGGTTTCTGATTGTTGCTGTTATTGGGGTTGCTGTTTCTGAATCTAAGAAGAATAGGATCATTAATCAACTCAAAAAGTCTGTGGAGCTTAGGGTTAGTGATTTTAACTTCATTTTATGAACGGGTTTGTTGTTTTTGGATTTTGGAAAGTGGGTTTGCTTAAAAATGAATTTTTTTTTTAGTTTTTGAGTGTGAACTGGAGGTTTGGTGCTTGATTTTGTGTGAAAGGTAGGAGCTTTAGAGGGTGTTTGGTGTTATTTTGATGGCTTAATTTGTTTTCTCTGATTTTAGTTAGGACTGTTTGTTTGAATTAATGGCTTTGTTTATTAATTAGTTTTATCTGTAATGATGATTCCGTGGATCACAGGAGTTTAAAGATTCTGCTTTTGAAAGCAGTTTCTTTAATTCTTGGGCTTTGGTATGATTGGAGTATTAAAAAGATATGGTTTAATGCTAGATTAGATTAATTGATTCTTAATGAGTGATCCCTTTATAAATGCTGGTATTCTATTTTGATAGTTAAGACAGCAGTTACAAATATTAGACTCCAGATATCATGGTTGAAAACATTTTTGAATTTTGAATCCACTGGTATGAATGTCCATGTCTAGTGCACAGTTCCTTCTAACCCCATCCTTGTCCTGTTGCTCTTTATTGGTATTACCTTTTGCTTGAATGTGAGCAGGATTCAGATAAATTTAAAAGATGTAAAGAATGGATTGTAGGCTGTAGCCATGAGATCTGTCTGATTAAATGCTTTGTACGAAATGCTGGTTTCAGGATCAGGTGCTATCAAGCATGCAGCAGAAGCTGGATGATCTGTGTGATCAGTTGAGCAGCATTAACAACCAGGCAGGAACCAAGGGCAATGCATCTTTCAACAACATCAAGAATTTAGAACCACCATGTAATGATGTTTTTGGTTGTGATAAAATTAAATTTGTTGAGTGTGGTTGTTGGCATTGTGATCAACACCATGACCTGCTTGCTGGTTTGATGGTGAGAGTCATTTAATTAGATGCTAAGTTTGTTTCTTTTGGTGTTTTGAGTAATTATAATCATAGAATCGGATTGTGTCTGCATGCTCAAATACTACATGTTGTTAATTTTGTATCAGGGGAACTCTGTTGTCAAAGTGTCTAAAGGTGATGAGGTGCTGCAGTACAAAATGCCTTTTATAAATGAGGTGGAACAAGAAGAGCGCCGCATGTCAGATTTGTCAGATTGGGCTTCAAGTGTTACATCTGCAGCAGAAATGCAGGTGATGGAAGATTCAGAATCAGTAGTTATTTCTTACAGATTTTTCACTTGGTAACATAATTTGCTAGATCAGATTACAACTGAAACCTGAATTTAGAAATAGTTTAGTATTAATAACCCCGGAAATCGGTCTCAAGTCTGCATTTCAGTGACCTCATGCTTGTGCCTATAACAGATGAACACTTACGCAATAGACCAAGACATGTTCAATCTAAAGAGAGAGTGTGAAGAGAAGGATGCCACCATTAAGGAGCTGAACAGTATTCTTCAAACAAATAATATAGCAGATTCCAAGGTATTTTGGACTCATGAGCAATATTTTTCAACTATGTTTCCTTTGCCTTTTTCCAGTCACCATATTTCTATCTGATTTATTCTCCAACACATCTTTATTCCCATGATAATAGAGAATAGCTGAGTTGGAAGACATCATACGCAGGAAGAACACGATGATCACGAGACTTCGGAAGGACTTGATGGTGTTGGAGCAAAAGGTAAGAAGTCAGTATTAGCAAAATTATTTGGAGAAGAGTTGGAACTCACTGAAACTTGATTTGAGAAGATGTATATGCTTTGCGACCTCGCATTTCTTTGAGGTTTTACAGGTGGTGCATCTTACAAGACTTAGGAGACCATCGTCCTCCTTATGTGTCTCAGACAGTTTGGAACTTCCTCTCATGGTGGATAACATAATCTATGATATGGATAGCACCACTAGCCCTTCCTCCTCAGATTCAGATTCCTCTCCTGCGAACCGACCACGAGCTCCTGCTGCTCAAATTCAGGTAACCCTTATCAGAATAGTACAATTAGTGTAACTTTCAAATTCAACTTCTATTCTATGAACTGAAAAACAAGTCCCTGTTGTTAAACTTCAGGAGACTCCTGTTCGGAGCAGTGAGCTTGGTTTGACAAAAAGCCAGAAATCAGCACCAGCAAAGGCCTCCAGTTCTGTGGTAGAACTTCACAAAAAATCTAGATCAGAAAGTCCTCTCAAAGAAATATCAACAAATCAAAAGTCCATTGGACTTCCTTCTTCGAGGCCAAAGCAGTTGTCAGCTGAAATCAGGAAGGTTAGAAGGCGGACTCAAAGTGCAATTAAGGATGCATCTTCAAAGAAGAGATGGTTCTAGTAAGTAATGCACACCTGTCATAGTTTAACATATAAATGCAGTTTCAATTGTTACTTTCACTAGCTAACGGTACTCGAACAAAGCTTGGGAGCCATATCATTTTCTGTTTTCAAGTTTTTCTAAGACCTTTAAATTTGCTTTCCAAGAAGTTGGCATAGAGTTCAATATCTCAGAATCTTAAAAATGAGGCGAGGTCAATAACTGCTCGTTGATGCTTAAAATGCAATCAAAACTTCATAACAATGACTTGAAAAATTGACCTGCTCTCAGTTGGAAACTTTGCTTTCTGTTATCAAGGTTTGACTCTTCAATTCTTTCAGGAGTTAACACTGTAAATCTCCACCCAAACAACATTGTAATTTTGCAAACATAAGCTAGATTCTGGGAATAAATACTGGAAATTTGATTCCATCAACTGTATAAACCCCTCTGAATAACAGATGTGGCATTATCACATTCAACTGGACCCTTTGAGGGAGATATTCTTTTACTCTTAAATAGATATATCCAATGCTTGTTGGTTGATATGTTGCTTATCTGAAAGCATATTCTGTCGTCAAACCTTATTTTTGCTGCCACTTCTTTGTAGGTTTATGCGGTAGATGTATGTAGATAAGGGTAACACAGGGCTGGCAATTGAAGAAAAATGCCTTCGTCTTTCAAACTCATTTGCAGGCAGATATACAACAGGCTACTTGATCTCGATATCTAGAACTGGAAGGGCCATGTTGCTATCATTATGATATGTTGTTAAAGTAATAGAATTTCTGTAGATGTCCAGACATAATATTTATTTCTAAAAATATCAGCTTTAGTTAATATTTCTTCCTGTTAATGATTTGTTTTTGGTAAAGGACATATTCATCCCCCAAATATCATCCAAGTCTCAATTTGGTCCCAGACAAAAACAAAATCAA
>Ga0325405_1008744_pt1 | contig 10017 bp, 4 predicted proteins | sample PopdelMetagenome_21_FD_205663 | JGI IMG/M metagenome (GOLD analysis project Ga0325405, IMG submission 205663) | Populus deltoides microbial communities from Bellville, Georgia, United States - Xylem-Control-R2 | ecosystem: Host-associated > Plants > Phyllosphere > Stem > Wood/Secondary xylem...
GTTCCACTTTCTCCTCGTGGCTCCTAACCATAGTATTTCTCACCTTATCCAAATTCATCCCTTTACAAAAACGCTCCTTCTTGACTCTCTCTTCTTGCTTGCAAGCTTCTCCAATCCAAGATATAGGCAATCCCATTAACCCCCTCCTTCAATTTCAACATTTTATCTGGCAATTCTGATTCAATGCAGTTAGCTTATTAAATTCGAAAGCTATGTGACTTCCAAACTTGTGCTCATTTCAGACATGGCAACAGCAGCAGCTGCCTTTGCTCCTGCAATGATAACCGGTGCAGTCATGAACTTTGGCAGCAAGATTCCCAGGAGAACGAACAAGGTGGTTGTCATTGTAGGAACGAATCCCTATGGAGGTCTAAAAGCCAGCAACAGTGTCCTTGCTCTGAGCATGCCGGTCTCCACCGAGCAGTGCTTTGCAAAAGTGGTTGGCTCGTTGAGAGCAGCATCAAATACGCACGGAAGAGGTGGAGGTGCACTCTCCTCTAAATGCAGTGATGTGGGTGAGATATTCAGGATTGCTGCAATCGTGAACGGCCTTGTTTTGGTTGGGGTTGCTGTTGGATTTGTACCCCTCCGAACTGAAGCGTGGGTTGAGGAAAGTGAGTGTATTGTTTAAGATGTGTATCAAACCACTCCTTTACCCGAGATTAAAAAAAAAGGCGCAACCTGTCAGGTTAGGAACAAGTAACAAGCTTACAAAAGACAATCAATCACCCGATAATGAAAGTTTTGTTATCATTCTGACCACTTGTCAAGGCGAAAGTTCAATTCACCGTTTTGAGCTAGTGAAATAAATGAATGCCAAGGCTTCAAACCTTCCTGTTGAGTCATTAGGACAAGCAAGTCTCAGGACAATATAGAGAGCAACTAATTCCGTGGTGTTAGGAATCACTCTTGAGTCAGATGGCAGGAGGAAAAAGACAAAGTCCAGTGCAAGTCAAAATTGTTTCTCAATAATTTCTAAAGGTTATATAGAAGAGACTGCAATTTAAAAGCAACACAACAGCCTCTTGAGGCAACAATTGGCAGTGCTAATTAACAGCAATATGATCAGCGAATTCTTTCAATATGCTTCAAGAGCTTTTTCTTCAGCCAACTATCTGCTGTTAGAGAAGCTACTGGGCTGCCTCAAGAAGAGGGTCTTTGACATGCAGAAAAGAGTTGCCAGCTAATAAAAGCCATCATCAGAGAGGTGAACAGTTCAAAGCCTACCACCTTAGGAAAATGCCACCCCAATCCTCTTCTCAAGTAGCTGCAAAAGCCATAATTTAGCAAGACAGATGAAAGAATAAGCTCAGCGCAGGTTGTTATTCCAGACACAGAAGAATGAAACCATAAACATACAAAATCCATGATGCTCTTTTTCCTATCATCTTTGGGGTTGTAATGAAATTGCATTTCATTACACATGCTAAGAGAACACAGTTTCCAAGAAAACCTTTTACAAGGTTTTAAGAAACAATTGACACAAACACCTAGTGCTCAGCCTCTCTGATTTTTGATACCCTCCAATCGTAGGGTAACTGTTGAATCTAATGCATTTTTCTAAATTGCTATATAGCTCAAATATCGTGTGCACACACGAACATGACCTTTTGACATTATGCAAAGAACGAAGGATGAGTAGCAAACCTTGTGATGGATGGCATGGTTGCCACAATTCCCGCACATGCATATATGATGGGAATCAAAGTCTTGGGTTTATTTTTCCGAAGCCACATCAGAGATCCCAAAGCAGCAAGAGATATACTCAACACCTGAAATTCACAGATGAGAAGAAAGATCCACTACAAATATCATACATGTATAATCCCAATTTTTTTTTTATCTTTTGAAGTTTCAAATTAATCTAAGCAAATTATATGACAAGCAGTAACAGAGATTAGCAAGAAAACAAACATACCAAGTTTGCGTTTGCTTCAAGGCCTTGCAGAATGTAATCCCATGTGAATTCTAGTCCTCTAGATCCCACCCATAGAGGTGCCAGTCTATGTAAAACAGAATCAGCAAAAGCCCATCCTGCAAATGGGGAAATAATGTTGTAAAGCTTATGAAGATTATTAAGCTCGCATAACTAAGGCCAAGTGAAAAGAAAACCATGAGGATGGATTTATGAGATCAACCACTCCTTTTTGCATGTGAGCATGAATAGAAGAGATTATGAAGATTTGCAACATGTATAAATACAATACCGTTAATTTTCTTCTTTCTCATTTACAGCAGCACAAACCAGTTCTAGTTTCTATATTTTTCATGTAAAAAAAAAAACACAGTGGTTTGAAAAAATTCCGAAAGATCAGGATCAACAAGAGGAAAAGGGTCAAGAAAAGGACAAATGTCCATGAAGAAATGAGGGAAACAGTTGAAACTAACACACAATAATAATAATAATAAAAAAAGCACCCTAACTCAACTGCTATTTTTTGAACTATGGTTTTCTGCACCCTTTTTTCTTAAGGAAGTATACCACAAGTTGAGGCCATAAGTTTCTGAAGAAATTATAAAAGAACCTGTTGCAAGATTCTGGAGAAGGAATTCAGTATCGATTCAAAGCAGTAACTCAGCTTAATTTTGAAGGGAAAAGAATGTTACCATTCAAATGATATGACTTAGACAAGTTAAACTCACCAAGTCCAACAGCTTGAAATTTATGATTTTGGGAGATGTTCCTATGAGTCAATTGGGTCAAGGCAAAGTAAAGCCCAGCAACATCTATAAATCCAATAAGTGCTTTCAGAAGTTCCTGCATATAGGCGGTGTTAGCGACAGGTGATTCCCAAATCAGAATACACGTCTTAACAGAAAGCAGGAAAACCTTTAAGAGCAAGCAGTCAAGCACAACTAGCGTGAAAAGAAAATAAGTTTGCGTGTTAGTCATCTCAAGGGCGAAATTTCAAGATATGATGAGTTTAAAACAAGAAATTATAAAAGAAGACCAGCAAAAAGATATTAAATGCTACTCATTCTCCTTTCTCTGTTTTTTGTTCATCGCTCCAGGAAAGTTTTTATTTTTCTTACACAAAACTTGATAAGCAGCCTCACAAGCATATCTTTGGTGATCGTAATACAACACAATCAGTTTTCATTACCTTCATATCTAAGCATTTTATTTCCTCTTTAACACTCTCTAGCTTTCTTATACATCAAAATTCAGCTAATCAAAGACAAGTATAAATTGCTCCATCTCAACTTCAAAATTGTTAAAAATTAATCTTTAAATAAAAAAAGAGCACCTGATACGGATCAAAGCTATCATTCTCAGACACCTTAAGAAAGGTTGCCAAGCAAACCAGCTGCCAACATACATAAAAAGAAATCTTAGCTAAAAGATCCCACCATTGAATTAAAATTAATAAAATCCACAATTAAAGGACTCTACAAACCTTAACTAAAGCAGTTCCAAGATAAACAAGAGCAGCTTTAACAGAAGTACCAAGTGTGTCGTACTCAGACCTGTAAACATTTAATTTTACCAAAAAATTATTTAAAATAAATCAGAAATTATAATGGGTTTTCTGCAAGATGATTATTGGAATTTAAAAGGACTCTTTTGAGAGGGGAGAGTACAAGGGAGTGGCGGAGTAATAGACGGCGTGAGGGCCGAAGGTGAGAATCGCGCAGTTGAAGAAGTGAAACAGTGTCATCTCTCTATCAACTTCTGTCTCTCTTCGTCTTCGGGTTGTGAGATCCAAAAAAGGAATCGAAATCTGGAACAGAGGAGGAAGAACCACTCAGAGCCCGGCTTAGTTGAGGTAGAAAGGAAAGGGCCTAATTGTTGGGCTTTTTTATTCGACTGCTTTTGGGCCTGGATTTTTCTTCAAGGAAGAAAGCTGCCCTTAAGTCTTATTAACACCAAAAAAGAAAAGCCGGCCTTTCTTGAATAATGCGTGTGAAAACTAAGGTGGTGTTTGTCAGCATTTTCAAGAAAAACAAATTATTTAAAAAGATATTCTGTATCATAATTCAAAACACTCTTTAAAGATTTTAGCTGAAATTTATCTATGTATTTGAATATTAAAAACACATGAGCTAGAACTTCATATTTTTTTCTTTCATCTTTAGGATGATGATGCATGAAAAATTATTCAATTTGTTTATATTATTACAAAAGTTTGTTTTGTGTTGCTCATACCAGCTATTTTTTATTTTTTGCTCTTTCATTAATTTTTATATTTGTTTAAAAACCAAATTGTTTCTTATCTAACCTAATAATAACAAAAAAAATCTTTGTGAAAATATAGAATTTTTTATTGTTTCGCTATTAATTTAATGATGAATAATGATTATTGTTAAAAGATTTAAATGGTGAGTTTTAATTTTTTTATTTTTATAGGAAAACAAAACTGTAAAAAAAAAAAAAAACTGTTTTAATGTTTTCATTCACATTCTAGAGTAAAAATCCCTCGTGTTAATTCTGCAATACCCAACAACTGATTGCAGTCACATGATCTACTCTGAATGTGGGTCCTGTGAAATTAATTTGGTGCAATATATTTCAGTTTGCAGTGATATCGATCCAAAACTTCATCAATAGGGTTGCTGAATTTATAGAAGCTATATTAAATCCCGATCGTACACCAACAACAATTAACCATATTGTCGGTAAATAATAATACTAGCCTTATATTAAAGAGTTTGCTCCTGAATGATTTTAAATTTGAATACTATAATTTTTAATAAAATAACTACTGAAACTTATATGGTTATTAATTTTTATATTTATAAAATTTAAAAACTCTATAAAATTAATCAAAATAAACATAAACTACCCCAACTATCATATTAAAAAAAAAAAAGTGAGAGCACAACTTTCATCACACAGCGAATTATGCACCAGACATAACCTCTTAACACTTTGTTTTTTTAGAGATTGGCTCCTTGACTCTTACAGGATACGGCCCTCTCTGATTAAATATTCATGGCTCCACTGCTCTCAGTTCCTGGGGGGGAAAAGAACTGTACATGTACCATCTTCTTCCAACAAATTGATGTCAGAGAGAGAAGGGACTGGTCTGGTCTGGTTAATAACGTTTGCAGGAGGAGTTCGGGACTTAATAACGTTTGCAGGAGTTCGGGACTGGTGAGTTCGGGGCTGGTCTGGTTAATAATGTTTGCAGGAGTTCGGGACCTATCCGTCACCTTCAGTTCACTCAGCCCGGTGAGGATATATATGTAGCTAGGGGCTAGCCTTCAACGTAGTCAATGTCTTTTGGCAGTGAGAATGTAAAATTTGCCCGTTGTTCCCATCTCTCCAACGATATTTCATTTTCATTTCTGCACAAAGAAAAAAGGAATTTCCTATCTATGCTCTCGTGCCAGCTAAGACCCGATATGCATTAATTGGCTTGACCGATCTTGTAGCTGCTGCATGTAGATTTTCATTTGAAGCAGAAGGGCATTCAATCTGTTGCTAACAAGGACAATGTTGATTGGATCGGGGAATATGATTCATTGAAGATATTCTTTTCTTTTGATTATTCTTTTCTTTTGTTTTCCCCGCTCCTTTTATATAACCGGACAATTTAGTTCATGCAGATATCTAATTACATCATACCCCATGTTACGGCCCTGGTTAAATTGATTTTTTTTAATGTAAAAAAAATATTAAAATTTTACTAATATTTTTTTATGAAAAAATAAAAAAAAATTATTTGAAAACTAATTCAATATGATATGGTCAACTTGAAGAGTCTAAAACAATTTGGATAACTGGTAAATACGTAGTTTGTTTCAAAATAAATATTCAAGATGAAATTTTTTGTATAAATACCGAGACGACAACGTATTGAATCGATTAAGGTCAACTCGGGTTAACTAATTAATTCGCATGTTGGGTCATGAGACCATGATAATAATTCCATAAAAAAATAAAATAAAACAAATCATGAGACCATAACAATCCCATAAAAAACTTAATGTTGAAGGATAAAATTGAAAAAAAAAATTTAATTTAACAAAGGATCCAAAAAAATTATACGAGTTAACTTAAGTTAACCTGTCAAATTTTTAATTCTTCATTTGCTATTTTAAAACCTCAATTGGACGTTCTGTAATTTAAAGAAATCGAATCTTATTGTTTGTTTTTCCTTTGATAAAAAATTTAATTGTTAGGTCAGCTTTTTGAAATTAATTTATTTTTATTCTTTTTTCTTTGGTCTTTGACATCTTTTAGTAATTAACTAGTTTATTGGCATGAGCTTCGCCACGAGTTAAATAATTTTTAAAAAATATTAAAGAAATATTAAAAACAAAGATTTTGTTGATTGTGTTATTAAACCTGATTTAATGGCTCACTCTTAAAATTTCATAACCTAACTCTTTGTCTAACTCGAGTTTCAAACTAAATCACGCTGGATTTATCCCAAATTAAATTAATTTATTTCATAAATCAAAATACAATCTTAATGACCGGTAAAAACATGACTTAACTTTTAACAAAACTTCAAGATAATATTTTTTTCCATTAAAATTATTGAGACAATGACAGACTAAATCAATCTTAGTTCCCAAGTAAATTATGTCACGGACTCCATTGAGTTTAATAATTTATTATTTAGATTACTTATTTAATTATATAATAAAAATATATGGTAACAAAATTGAGCACCAACTTAAAAATAAAAACTTATTTGAGATAGTGATAACCCTAAATAAAAAAAAAAATTCGTGCAGTTTATTTCTCAACCAATCCAATATTGAAGGATTAAATAAAAAAAATTATTAAAAACAATCAACGGACCAAAAACCAAAAAATAATATCTGACCAGTTGGTGAATTCATTAAACCTATGAATCGGGTAACCTGGGCTAACATGTCAAACCTGTGAACCAGGTTATAGACTCTAGTGAGATTATTTTTTTTTCAAAAATTATTTTTATTCAACTACATGATAAAAAAAAATACGATCATAAAATAAAACATGATCCTATACTGAGATGCTGTAAAAAATTAAATGAAAAATGAAATTAAAAAAAACAAAAAATAACTCGAATCAACCTAGGTTAATATATCAAACTTATGGCCCAAGTCATGAAACTTAGATAACCTTATAGAAAGCAATCCAAAATAAATCATGAATTCTAATTCTCAATCAACCCAATAATGAATGATGAAATTAAAAAATAAAATTTAATTAAAAAAGGGAAAAAAACTCGAGTTCATTGACTTAACTTATCAAACTAGTGGTTCGGATCATGAAATTATAAGAACCTCATATAAAGTAAATTAAAAAAAATCTTGAAATTCAATCCCAATAAACTAATGTCAAATGATGAAATTGAAATATTAACTAAAAAAAGAACACAAAAAGGATTCGAGTCAACTTGAGTAAATAAACACATGAACCGTGTCATAAAATGAGGATGATCCTGTATAAAACAAACTAAAATAAATCAAAAAGACTAATTCTGAATCAACTCAATATTAAAGGATGAAATTGAGAAAGAAAATCAACAAGGAAAGAGGAGAAAAAACTTAAGTTAACCCGTCAAACTATCAGTCCGGGTCATGAGACTAAGATAACCTCATAAAAAATAAATTATAAAAATTATAAAATTCAATCTCCAATAAATTTAATGTTAAATGATAAAATAAAAATAAAAAATAAAAATATAGATTGTAAAAAAGAAAAAAAGCATAAAAAAACAAAATAAAATTTTATTACAGTAGAAAGTATTTTGTGAGGAGAGAACACAATAAAACCCTATCTATTTTTTTTAGTTTTTTTTGTTAATTAGCACTAACAATATATTTCCTTGGAAAGTAGCTAATTAATTTATTGTGACTGAATATTCAAAGTAGAGACAAATATACTTGATAGACACACACACACACACACACACAGAGTTGTATTTATGTCCTTGTTTAGTAAAAGGATGAAGTTTTCAGTCTCGAGACATGAGATTGTTGTACTTATTTAGTTCGTTCAAATTTTCTACAAAAATAGACAAGAATATAGGTTACTAGCTAGGCTGACTTCATCCAACTTTAAATCAATTTTTGCAGGTAAATTAACACCTTTGAATTTCATCATATATATAAATACATAAATATTGTCCACTGATTACTTGGAGGTGGATGCCTGCCGTGGTCACTGAAACAGCCATTGTGAACTGTTGACCCTCTTCTCTGGTGGCGAATGGGTACCAGAGAACGTTACTCTTTTGCGATGGAAAATGTCGCTTTAAATTAAGCTTCTCCAAAAAGGGTCCAGTACCCATTAATTTAAATTCACCAATAAATAACTTGTTGAGTAGTAGTTGTGAGTTTCGAATATTGCCAGCCGTCTTAATTCTTTCCTATTTTCATGATCTTTTTATCTTGATCTGTTCATAAAACTTTCTTATGTGATTAGGTAATAGTAACTACAAATTAAAGACATAAGGAAATTCTACCGAACCTGCTGCAAAACGATACGGTGGTGGGAATTGGTAAAGCCATGTTTATTCCATGCATGTAGCTGTGCTCGTCAGCCTAAACGGCGTTGATTTCGGTGATTCCATCCTTTCTTTTCTTTATCTTTCTTTTCGATACTCAAAGAGTGAGAGAAGGTGAAAAACCAAATTTCAAAGCAACACATGCCTGTATTCTGATCTCACGAATCACCATGAAGAAGCTAATATTCTTCCGAAAAGGTATACAGTTATTTTAATCGTATCGACAGACAAAAGATGGACATAAATGTACTGGTACTGCATGATCATGATTCGATTTATAATTGAAGTCAGCATTATTTTGTGCTCAAACCCAAGAGTGAATTCTACTGGGTTGCTGTCCAAAAATGCTCATTAGGTCAGTACTGATGATCATATAACACTCGACAGTTTTAATTATTAAAAAAAAAAAGGAATTGTTTTAACAAATAGCTACTTATCGTTTAGTTTAATTTGTTGGCCTAATTTCAAAGATGGGATTTTCTGTGTAAACAGCTAGCTTGTTACACCTTGCATATGATTAATTTACCAGTAATATGGTAAGAACTATTAAAGTTAACAAGCATATATTTACATGTAGATGATCAGGTGATAAGCAATGTATGCACGCGAGCACACCCATATACGCCTCCTTGCTTGGTCTGCTTTGACAAACATGTAAAATTAATTAAAAGGATGGTATATGATCAGGAGCTAGGTATCTTAATTTACGAATTGCTGGCCATGGGAACTCGCTACCCTAAGGTTTAGCTTAATTTTGTTGCAACGTGGAAAAGAATGGAGTCCTTTTCTAGGAAAGATATAAAATTAATTAATGCTCAAGCTTTCAAATATATATTTAGAGAGAGAGAGAGAGGAACAGTTCTTACAAGACAAACACATGGGATATGGAATATAGCCGTAGCATTTGACAACATAACAAGTGATCCATAGAGACATGTTGACCGGATATTACCATACTATTGTACAAACTGGTTATTATAATTAAGTAATCCAAAGACAGAGAGAGAATTTATTAGCCTTAATAAACTAAGACAATATATACAAAAAAATTCATTTCCCGGAGAATCTTGAGCGCATCAGGCGCTATGGCTTCGAAATCTATAATCAAGAAAAGATTAACATTTTCTGGTCATCATCTAGTTGTTATTGCAATCAACTCATATAAACAAACAAATAAAAAGCAAAGCATGGGTTTTCGAGCGTAATGAAATATATAGAGAATGCAGCATAAATTTCAAACGGGGGGTTGGACAAAAGTAAAGAAAGAACAAGAGAAGAGAGTAAATAGCCTCGACAAGGTCACGTCCACAAGTCACGTGATGGGAACCCCGTGTTGACGCCGAGGAATATGGTTTGTTTTCCTTTGATATAGTATATTTCTTCCATGCCCGAGGTGGGGCTTCACAGGTGGGTTTAGCCGAGGAATACTTGGACATGGAGAGGGAATAATGGAGATGGGATAAATAAGATTACAGATTAGACGAAAACTACTCGGTGATCATGACTTGAAATCGGGGTTGTCCTACTTTTCCGTTTCTCACTTACCACGCGCCTCTTTAAGAATATA
>Ga0325405_1008746_pt1 | contig 10016 bp, 8 predicted proteins | sample PopdelMetagenome_21_FD_205663 | JGI IMG/M metagenome (GOLD analysis project Ga0325405, IMG submission 205663) | Populus deltoides microbial communities from Bellville, Georgia, United States - Xylem-Control-R2 | ecosystem: Host-associated > Plants > Phyllosphere > Stem > Wood/Secondary xylem...
CTATAAATGTAAGGACATTATTACCTTTGATATAAATAGTTCATACATATAACCTGAAGATAAAACCATATGGTCCTAACATAGATCTCTAAGTCCAACTAGGTCTAGAGTGTAGCCAAACCTAAAGAAAATGGATCCGGCGTCCTGTCAGACCCACGGTGACTTGGGCTCAGCTTATGGTTAAACTCGAGTACATTGGGCTTAGCTTCTAGTCGAACCCGAGTATATTACGTTTGACATCTTACTAGGCTCACGATGACTTGGGCCCAGCTTATGGCTGAACCCAAGTATATTGGGTGTGACAGGATGTCAGGCCCATATTCGATTGTGCTAACATCTTATTTATAGATTTGGACTTTTACAAAGCACAAGAATATTGAGTTGAAAATAATAACTCATCTTCTCTTTCTTTCTTGTTTTTTCAATTTTTTTTAAGAGTGGCGTATAAAAAAGGCAAAAAAATCATGTCTCTTAAAGGAGATTTTAGTTTTAGACCTGAAATTAGTGGTGTTCACCAAGGATCTACGACCATTAGAATTGGCCCAAGATCTAAAATCAACGTTGCTAAGCCTTTTTCGACTAGAAGGGGGAGAAATAAAAGTCTTCAAGAGGTTTCAAAACTTAGTGGACAAGAAAGGTTGTCAAGGACACCTTCATATAAGGCTAAAAACATTGTGTCTTTTGACCAAGTGTCTCTGGCCAGTTCTAAATAGCTAGGGAGTTACATGGTTTTGATATCGAAAGCTAGTGACCATGTTATCTAGGTCACCAGTAAGCCTATTTGTAAAGGATATTCTCTATTACTACAACATAAGCCTTGCTTAGCTCTATCCCAATGGGTGGACTAACTTGTCTGCTTTTGACAAGTTGATAAGGGCTTAGGGGAGGAACCTATGATCGAGGTGTCTAGGTATTGTTACACCTTGATCAGTGGTGATGAATGAGGATCTTCTATCTTTTAGTTCTCTAATTTCTTTATAGGCTAAGAGGGCCTATGAAAAACACTTTCAATGGGAAGCCCTCTCGGTCAAAGAAATGGAGAGAAAGATGAGTGATAGTGAAGCACAAAGGCACAACTAGACCTCAGGATGGGTACAATGCCATATAGAATTATACCTATTTCTAGAGAGCATCCTTTACTAGGGTCAATGATAAACCTTTCTCTATGAGGAGGAAAAAAGGATATGAAATATATTATGTGATCTCCACACTGAGTACAAGGTTATTTGCATGGCATAAAGGTTTTATGGCGCTTCTAGTAATTTTAATATCATGTGTTATTTTTTTTCTTGTGTTATTCATCTTCTGAATTTTTCCTCATGCAAGATCCTTGCCAAGGGAAACTCGATTTGAAGCTAGCGAGTCCACGTTGTCCATACTCTATAAAATGACCATACCTTTACTCAGTCGTGCTTTCTCCTCTTAAGACAACTTGCTTTTGATACATGGAGGTTTAGAGAAGCAGTTCTCATGGACTTTAAGGAGACCTCATTAGTTGTCCATATTGAAGAGATCCTAACAATTATCCCTTCTCTAAGGAGGTGCATCAAAAAATGGTAGCGGGAAGTCGTTCTCCCATATCGGGAGGGGGGGTCCTAGGATGCCAACCCCAACTTTAGTTATCCTGGAGGCTATTTCATAATGGAAAAGAATAAAGGTCACGGTTAACTCATATTCTAACGTAGAGGTGATCCCTCTACCAACCAGTGCTCATGCTCCAACGAGCTCTATCAGCATGCTTTCTAGGTCCTCCAGCTAGGCACCTCAATCCACCGTGGTTGGGGATTTCTTTTCCAGGCTCAACTTAGGTCGTACCCCTATTTGCTTCCCCATACCAAGTGAGGAAAAGATGGGAATAATAGAGACCATTCTAAAGGGAAGGTCCACTTTTAGGCCTAAAGGATTGAAAGTGATGGACACCTTAGACAATCTCTTCACATTTCCTTTTAAAATGGGCACATTGATTGACTCCAGCTACCAGTGCCATCTGGCCATCACTCGGCACATGAATTTCCAAGTATAAGAAATCCTTAAGTTTTTTCATTATTTTAATGCATTAAGTAGTTTTAAAGATGTGAACTTATTTAATCTTTTTTTTATTGTTTAAACCTTCATGATGTGTGTCTACTTGAAAATTTAATAGGCTAAGGAAATGAGGAAAATGAAAAAAACAATAGAATAATATCATACCAACAAGACAAGGGTGCAAAGGCTGACGGATGAGAAAGTCACCCAAGATGCTAAGATGAAAGCCCTGAAGCCTATTTATGCTCAACTGCAAAGGGAGCTCAAAGCACAAACCTTCATTCTAGAGTTCACTTAGGAGGAACTTAGAGAGGTGTATAACCGAATAAATTCTTTGAAGAAGGAGGTGGTTGAGCTCAAAGAGTCTAAGAAGGCCTTGAAAGGGAGCTCAAAGAGTCTAAGAAGGCTTTGAAAGGGAGTTAACAATGGCTAAGGAGAAAGCTAGACTCTTATGAGAAGTTCTATACTGAGTTTGGAGAGTCTGTCTATCTAACAGAGGTAATATGAGATAAACTATTATTACTCACATCTAACTTGTATTTCTTTAACCTTATAAAAGAAATACAAGTGGACTTCAGTGAGTCCTTCCTTAATGGTCATGCTCCTAACTTAAAGGACGTCTTCCCTACCAGGGCCCCCTCAACAAAAGAAAAGGTGTAGTCTGGGATGGATATGTAATTTTCCTTTGTTTGTTTAATTTGTAAAAAATATCTTGGTTCTCAAACCTTGAATTTGGCCATGAGGCCTTTAGATATTTGTTATTTGTTTTGAATTACTATATTTTTCAAGTCTTTTAAATTATTATATTTTCTAAGTCTTTTGGTATGCCTTTTTAAGTAACTAGCATGGGTCCAATACCCATACTTAGAAAATATTATGTATGGATCCAATGTCCATACTTAGAAAATTTTTTGTATGAGTCCAACACCTATTCTTAGAAAATATTTTGTATAAATCAAACGCTTAGACTTAGAAAATAAGTTGTATAAGCCTAATACCTATAGTTAGAAAATATTTTTGAAAGGAAATTACAAATGAGTTTTAGTTTTGTAAGGGTCATATACCCATACTTGAAACATATCCAGTGTCCATGCTCATGAGATATTTCCAATTACAAACTTTTTGGGTTCAACAACCATATTATATCGGTGAGGTTGGTGATAAAGTTGTCTGGCTTTGGTTATGTAATGTTGTCACTGCCTAGGATAGAGAGGAATTCTTAGTGGTAGGTACACTCATGAGTCTTCTAGTCTGACTAGCCATGATGTGGACTTATATCTTTAGGTGGGGACAACACTGGAGGTTATAGGGATTACTGCCATTAGAGAGACCACATACCAATCCCTTTTGAGAAATATAGGAAAAAAAGATGAGACATTCATGGATGAAAATCTATATTTTTATTCACAATGATACAATTTTAAGTGGCCTGAATGTCGGGCGTAAGGGAGATTCTTTTCTTTCATATCTTGTAAATGATAAGTATTCACCTTAATTATTCTTATGACTCTGAAAGGACCTTCCTATTTTGGGGCTAACTTGCCTCTACTTTCTCTATTTCTTATATACTTGAATCTTCTATTCTTGATTTTAGCATTGTGATACCAGGTAGTGTTGAGATTGTAAGCTTTATTTCTAACTGCAACAATCATGCGATATTATTCTAAGAAGTTAAGATTGGTCCTAAAACCTTGTTCATTGCCTTTTAAGGTATAGTGAGCCACCCGATCGCTTGGACATCCAATCTCAGTGGGGATCATGACTTCAGTCCTATATGTGAGGACAAAAAGAGTATCATTAGTGGACATCTTCTGAGTTATTCTGTAGCCTATAAGATTTTATTCATAAGCTCTACCTATTCTAATTCAGCTTCTTTTATCTTTTTTCTTGAGTCCATTAAGCAAGATTTTATTAGTTAATTCAGCTTAACCATTGATATAAGGATATGATATAAAGAAGAAACAAAGATCAATATGAAGTATTTGATAATGATTTCTCATTTTGTGGTTTTCAAATCGTGTTTCATTATTTGTAATCAAGATTTTAGGGAGCCCAAATCAGCATATGATAAGAATGAAAGTACTTTGTTGGTGGTTATCTATACTAAGGCTTTTAATTCAACTCATTTAATAAAATAATCAATAACTACTAGGACAAAATATTTTTTTTTGTGGCCTTCCTTCCCCCATTATACAAAAGGCCATGGGGAGGTGGAGGTTATGATGGTCATTTTTGTAAATAGTTGACAGGAGACTGAGGCAAACCTTTAACAATAATTCACTAAATCTATGGTATTGTGGAGTATAGTTAGCCAATAAAAACCTGCTCGTGTGACTTAAGCAGTAAGGTCTCTAGAGCCTATGTGTAGACCTCATATACCATCATGTATCTTTTTCAAAACATACGTGCTTTTTATTACGGGGATAAACATTTTAGGAGTGGAGTTGAGACATATCTTTGGTACAAGATGTTGTCAATTATGCAATACCTCACTCCTCGCTTAGTCAGATGCATGACTTTGTTTTTGTTTGAGGGTAACTCATCAATAAGAAAATAATGCATAATTGGGGTCCTGTAATCTTTCTTAATGTTAATGGGAAAAGCCACTAACTCTTCTTCACCCACATTTGGTTTCTCTAGAACTTCAACCCAGACATTTGTAGGGAAGTCAACAGGTTTTGAACTTGCTAACTTAGATATGAGGTCTACCTGATAATTGTCTTCCCTTGGAATACAGTTGATTGACTTACTTTTATCTCCAACTTTCATATAGGGTTGACCATTCTTAAGATATTATTGCATGGTTGGCTATCTAACATCATACATCTCTTGGCATTGACCAACCGCCAATTATGAGTCATCGTGAACTCAAAGTATGAATGCATTCAAGGCTTCTGCAAGGAATGATTTTGCTAGAAGAACTTCATACTATAATATATTATTCATAGCTAGGAACTCAAAACAAACTCTATATTCAATTACTTATTTTTTAGGATTGATAAACACTATTCCAACTTCACTCTCATTGATATTGGAAAAGCTATTAACATATATTTTCCAAGAAGGTATCATTAGATGTTATTCTACCGGGGCCTCTAGTTCAACAAAAGAAGTTGTGGTTAAAGGTGAAGATTCAAATATCTATATGGGACCTTTCAAATAATAAAGTTTTTCAAGGCCTGACCATTTATAGTTGGTCGGGGTATGTATTGAAGGTCAAACTCCTAATTTAATAGCCTCTTTAACTAGATGCTCAGACATCTCTGGCTTATAGAGGATATATTGCAAAGGTTGATATGTTAAAGAAATGACTTAATGAGTTTAGAAGTATGGTTTCAACTTTCTAGAGGCGTTTACCAAAGCAAGGGCTACTTTATCCACTTTCCAGATATATTGTTTCAACATCATGAAGAGTGCGGCTAAAGTAATAAAATGGACATTGTATTCCTCCATCCTCTTTTACCATAATAGAGTTTACAGCTGAATCTACCACCCCTAGATAAAGAAAAAGGTTTTCATTCTCTTTTGATTAAGACAAGATCTTAAGAGATGAAATATGAATTTTTAGCTCCTTAAAAGCCTTTTGGCAATCTAAAGTCCACTCAAAGTTGGTTATGTTTTTCAAGGCCTTGAAAAATGGTAGGGTGTGCTTCTCCCAACGAGCTATGAACCAATTGAGAGCAATCAATATCTCTATAAGACACTGAACTTCCTTCACTAACTGAAAATGAGTAATGCTTAATATAACTTGAACCTTTTCTAGGTTACGCTCAATTCTCTTATTGCTTACTAGGAAACCCATAAACTTACCTTCTTCTTCTTCTTTTTTATGATAAAGACACACTTAGAAGCGTTGAGTTTTCATCTAGTGGTGGTTCAACACATAAAAGATTTTTTATAGGTCCAAGAGGTGTTGCTCAAAGGTCATGCTCTTTACTAGCATGTTGTTAACATATTCCTCCATAATCCTCTCAGGCTAATTCTTGAATATTTTATTCACCAATTATTAGTAAGTAGCTCTATCATTCTTAAACCCAAAAGGCATGACTCTATAATAAAATATTCCCTCATTAATTATGAAAGCTATTTTTCATCATCGTCATCTAGGTGCATGAGGATCTGATGATATCTATAATTGACATTCAAAAAGCTCAAGTACTCAAAACCTATGATGGAGTCAACCAAACGATCAAACTTAGATAGATAATAACTATCTTTTGGACAAGTTTTGTTTAAATATGTGAAGTCCACACACATTCGTTACTTACCATTGCTATTCCTAACCATCACAATATTCACTAACCAAACAGGGTACATCACTTCCCTAATTAAAAAAAATAGCCAAGAGTTTATCCACCTTTCATATTTTATTGTTTTCTATCTTTCACCCCTAAAATTCTTCTTCTTTGGACAGACTAGATGGATAGTTGGGTCTATTTTCAATTGATAAGTTATAATTTCAGGATTGATTCTTGGCATGTTAGAAGTATCTATTGTAAAATTAGACCTTTGGATATGAAAGAGCTCTATTAGTGATTGATATTGTGTTGGTGTTAGGGTGGAATCCATTTTTATGGTGGCTACTCATTTTCTCTTAAAAGGACATACTTTGATTCTTCAGTAACCTTAGTTCTAACCTCCACTCTTTCTTTCAATGACCTTTGTTGGTCCAATACTAGGGCTTTTTTTTTTTTTTCCTTTAGACATGTAAAGATGCATTGCCTCAAGGTTACTTGATTCCTTCGCACCATGGCCACTTCTTTTTTAGTTAGGAATTTTAGTGTCAAGTACCTGGTGCTAATAATTACATTAATCTGATGCATGAAAAGCCTACCTAAAATGGTGTCGTAAACCAAAGACATGTCAATAACCATGAAAGTTTATTGGAGGAAGACACACTTAAAGGAAGTGCTAATGGTGACTAATATCTCCAAGACGCCTTTTATTGGTACATCTGAGCCTTCTATCCCAATAAAGGAAGTTTTCACTAGGATTAGTTTTGAGGGGGAAATTCTCACCTATTCCATTACTTTTTATGAGAGGATGTTAACTGCACTTCCATCATCTACCAACACTCGGTGTACTCGATGATTGGAAAGGCTTATAAAGATGACCAGGGCATCTTCATGTGGGAAAGTTATTCCTTTTTCATATTTTAGGGTAAAGAAAATAGGCTTGTGACATTAGTTCTTGAGATGAGCAGTTGTAAAGACCTGTTTTCCATACTTTCTTTTCCCTGTGTTGGAATCACCTCTTGTAGAGGTGCTACCCAAGATGACCGATTTCTTCCTTTATTTACTCAAGATGAGAGTCCTTCTTAAAAAATTGGCAGAAATAGTCTTTAGCTATCAACCTTTCTACTTTCTTCTTTAAAATATAACAATTATCTGTGTCGTGTCCCTTATCCTTTTGAAACAAACAATATTTCTTAGATGTATAAGTATTAGGTAGAGATTTTATGGGTGAAAGGTAGCGAACAAACTCCTTACCCTAGATGACAATAAGGACCTCTATAAAGGTAGTGTTCAATAAAGTGATATGCATTTTAAGGTAGCCCAAGTGTTTTCTAATTGGCGTCTTCGGACTCTTTCTAGGGTTATTATCTTTTCTAGAAGAACGATCTTATTTATAAGACTTTTTAGTAGCTTTGCCCTAGAGAAATGGGGAGGACCATGACACAGCATACTTGCCTTCTCTACCCGAATGTGGTTCTTCATGGATTGCTTTACTTTCAAAAAGCTCATGTTCAGTAAAGCATACAATTCCTTCCACAAAGCTCTCCCCTTTACTCCACCCATTAAGGCTTCAAAAGCCATAAGCTTAATCAATTCCTTAACCTTGAGCATTTTCTTATTAAACATTTTTAGGTATGCTCGTATGGACTCATCATCTACCCGATTGATCCCAAAGAGTTTTGTGAAACTCTTTCTTGGCAAGATACTTGTGTTGAATCATACCACCAACTTGGTATAAAGGTAATTGAAGCTTGTAATGGAACCTGACTTCAAGTTATTTTACCTTGTACACACTTATTCATTAAAGGTTGTTAGAAGAATCTTGCACATGGCATAATCATCATAGATGACCATTTCAAGGTTGCTCCTCACATTTTGAACATGCTTTCTTAGGCTTACATGACCATCATAGTTGTCTAAAGTCATTTTAGTAGAAATATAGTTCTTAGGTATACAAGTATATAACATTTATCTAGATAGAGGATAATCCCGAATCTGATGAGGGGTGAAGGAATCCTCTTGTATGTATTCCTATTTGGGCTATTTTTCACTTCTACACCTATAGGGTTTTAGGGAACTCGAGGTTTCTATTGTGGAATGACAAGATTTAAAGGTTGCCTCATTTCCATGATGGTCAGATGGATGACTTTAGTATTTGCTATGTGTTCAAGTGTCGTGAGGGCGTGCATGTTCTTTAGAATGGTTGGATGATCTTTAAGGTTGAAAACCTCTCATAGACTCATTCTGCCCACATTCCTTTGGGTAATGTAACCATCTACAGACACTAGGTGTTGCGTGTTGTTATGAAAGTGGTAGGGAGGATATAACATCTTGTTGAGGTGGCATCGAAACATGTTATGGTGTATTTTCTTGTGCTTGTTGATTTACCAACACTACTTGGGTGAGGAGTTACACTTGATCAATAGGTTGTTGAATGGTTAGTTGTGTAGGAGTATCTAACGTGGCAAGGAGATCAGTTACATGTTTTATCCCCGAAGTGTCTTGATTATTTACTATTATGATGATGAGTAAGGATTTTAATAAACTTTTAGAGTAATTAATGGTTTTTTGAAAGATTCTCATAGACGATGTCAATGATGATGTCTCAAAAATCCAATATGTTCTTTATTGTTTGGATAGTGGTTAATCAAATGTTCATGTACTTATTTCCTTCTCCTTAGCCCAGGAAGTGCAAAAATTGATGATACTAGTGCTGATATCTACAAAAACAATCCTTGTTAGGGGGCTTAAAGACCCTTCAATGATAAAGTCTTTAAATGGATATGAAAATAAATGAAAGAAAGAGCTTTTGATTCCAAGAACAATGATATTTGTTTTTGGTATTTTATGATTAATGCTCTAAAATATATAAGCTTTTAGAATAGAAAAGGTGAACCTTTATCTGGGTGGTTTGGGGGTACTTATCACCTCTGAATATTGTCATCTTTAGGAAAAGAAAAAACTGGAAAGTCCTTTTCTTTTGATGACATCAATGAAAAATAAATATTCCTTACATATCGATGTATTAATGAGGGACAAATATTTTACACATCATTAATGAGATGAAAAATATGGTAAGCCGCTTAAGAGACCTTTTATACATCTATAGATATAGAGACATGATTACATTTGACATGAATAGTTCATGTAAATAACCTGAAGACAAAACTCTGTGGTCCTAATATGGATCTCTAAGTCCAACTAGGTCTGTTGTGTGGTCAAACTTAGAGGAAATGGGTTTAGCGTCTTGCTAGACCCATAATAACTTGAGCTCGGTTCATGGTTGAACCCAAGTATGTTGGATATGGTAGGATGTCAGACCCACATTTGATTGGACTAACACTCCATTTATGGATTTGGATGTTTTTAAAGCAAAAAAATATATAGTAAAAAATACTCATAATATCTCTTTGTTTTCGTTTGTGCTCATTAAGCTTTTTTACTACTAATATGTATATATACAATGATTTCCGATCTAACTAGTTCATTTTTGACAGGCGTTTGTAGATACAAAGAAACCCCCAGAATTGATATCAGGCAACATGGTTACAGGTTTTTTTTTTTACATGTTTGAAATAAATACTAAAAGAACTAGCTCTTTTTACGTGTTTGCCTATAACATTTATTTGTAGCAATTAAGCTTAAGCTTATATATAGATGGAATTTGTGATTGTTGGTGTAGCTATGTGTGTTTATTCAGCAATGTTTATGAGGTTTTCATGGATGGTACAACCACGCAACTTGCACCTTCTTGCA
>Ga0325405_1008747_pt1 | contig 10015 bp, 4 predicted proteins | sample PopdelMetagenome_21_FD_205663 | JGI IMG/M metagenome (GOLD analysis project Ga0325405, IMG submission 205663) | Populus deltoides microbial communities from Bellville, Georgia, United States - Xylem-Control-R2 | ecosystem: Host-associated > Plants > Phyllosphere > Stem > Wood/Secondary xylem...
TTTTAATCAATCTAAAAATCCAAAATTAAACCAAAAGAAAAAACCTAGCTGAGCGCCTCTATTTGTTTTTTTATAGCAGGATTAAAGTTCCAATACTCCTCCATAAAACTTTCCTTTGCAATGCAAACCCATTAACTCCAGGATTGTCTTTTTTTTTTTGGACAGGATGTGGCAATAACCTTTCTATGTTCTTCTTATTTTTAAGCAATTTTGTTTCTCCTTTTTAATATATCATGGACTGAAATATAAAATAGATAAAATTTAAGACTGAAATGTAAAATTTTAAAATTATAGGGACCAACTGAAGTTTGCCACGCGAAAATAAAAAAATAGTATTTTATTTTTTTTATTCGGGTACTTGTTATTTCAATTTATTTTTTATTTATAATTTTAAATTTAATTTTATAAACTAATCTTTAGTTAAATATAAGAATTTAATTTCTCACACACTTGGTATATGCGAGAGTATGCAAAGAGAAACAAATCCCAACATATAAAATGACATGACATAACATGAGAGGATGAAAATTAAAAAAAAAAAAATGATGACCACCATTAAAAACAAAAAGTTTAATAGTAAATAGCAGGCTATTGTAATGCACATTTCACATTTTCTTTAATTTATTAGTACTATTAATAAATGCAAATTCATAAATAAATAAATTGAATCTCTCTCTCTCTCTCTTCTAAATCTAGTTCCGATTATTTTTATTTGTTTTTTATCAGTATTTTTATTTTCACCCCTAATTTAATAAAAAAAATTGAATAATCATACATATTACTTTTTTAAAAATTAGTTTATATAAATATGAGATCTTTGATCTGTGAAGTTTAGTGATGCAGGTTCTAAGATTGATTTATGGTGATTTGATACTTTTCTTGATACATAATGCAACAACGGTCTAATTTTTGAAAGCTACTTAAGAAAAATTATAGCTGGTGAATTTAGAAAATAACTATATATTTTGATCCTTATTTGATTCAATGAAACTATCATATTCCACAAAAATAAAAGAAGAAAAGTCAAGCTTACATTCATAGTATATTCTGAGTTTGATAGTGAAAACAAATTTAAAAATACTCTTGGAAGGAATATTTTCCATCTTGAGAAAAATAGGACACGAAGAAAAGCTCAATTAATTCCGTGGTGGGTGGGCGTTCATTTGATAAGTCATTCGCTATTGATCTAAACTATTTCACTCTCGTCAAGGGCAGGTGATAGACAAGATATGGGGTTTGTCTTCTGCAAATTTGTAGCAATTCTTCTTCTTCTCTTCCTGCTCCTTTTCTGTTTCGATTTTGGGGTTGCGGTAGATATCATTACATCATCTCAGTTTATCAAAGATCCTGAAGCTATAGTATCTGCTAGAAACATCTTCAAACTGGGATTTTTCAGTCCTGTTAATTCCACAAATCGTTATGTTGGAATATGGTACAATGATATGCCTACAGTGACTACAGTATGGGTAGCTAATAGAAACGAGCCACTCAATGATTCATCTGGGGTCCTGAAAATATTCCAGGATGGAAATCTTGTAGTTTTGAATGGTCAGCAAGAGATTCTTTGGTCATCAAATGTTTTAGCTGGAGTTAAAGACTCAAGAGCACAGCTTACAGATGAGGGAAACCTTGTCTTGCTCGGTAAAAACAATGGAAATGTCATATGGGAGAGTTTTCAGCAGCCTTGTAATACACTCTTGCCAAATATGAGACTTAGTGCTAATGCAAGAACTGGCGAGTCGACAGTACTAACATCATGGATAAGCCCTTCTGATCCATCCGTCGGACGCTTCTCTGTTTCCATGGATCCCTTAAGAATTCCCGAAGTATTTGTGTGGAACTATAAGAGTCCATATTGGCGGAGTGGTCCATGGAATGGTCAGATCTTTATTGGGATTCCTGAGATGAACTCTGTTTATCTGGATGGATTTAATCTTGCAAAAACTGCAGATGGAGCCGTGTCTCTAAGTTTCACTTATGTAAATCAGCCTAATAGCAATTTTGTTTTGCGTTCTGATGGAAAATTGATAGAAAGAGCCTGGAAAGTGGAGAACCAGGATTGGTTCAATATCTGGAATAGGCCAGAAACAGAGTGTGACATTTATGGAAAGTGTGGAGCATTTGGAAGCTGTAATGCTGTGAATTCACCAATCTGCAGCTGTTTGAGAGGGTTTGTTCCAAAAAATCCAGATGAATGGAATAAAGGAAACTGGACAAGTGGTTGCCTTAGGAGGACACCACTAGAATGCACAGAAACACAAAATATAAGAGAAGTGAACCCAAAAGATGGGTTCTTGAAGCTTGAGATGATCAAAGTACCAGACTTTTCAGAGTGGTCATCTCTGTATTCAGAACTAGAATGCAGAAATGAATGCTTAAGTAATTGTTCCTGTATAGCTTATTCATATTACAAGGGTATTGGTTGCATGTTGTGGACCAGAAGCTTAATTGATATACAGAAGTTTTCCGTTGGTGGGGCAGATCTTTACCTTCGCTTAGCATATTCAGAACTTGGTAATTGTTTCATTTTCTCTTTGATTTTCATTAAAAATAATGCTTCATATTTTCTTCTTTTGTGCTTCTGCTAATGTTTTGTTTACCAGTATTCATGTTAGAAGTTGCAGCCGATCCCTTCGAGTAGTTTGTTTTGTCAAATAAAAGTAGCAATTTTATTTGCAGATAAAAAGAAAAGCGTGAAGATAGTTATCAGTATAACAGTGATTTTCGGAACAATTGCCTTTTCAATCTGTGCATTTCTTTCATGGAGGTGGATGGTTAAACATGGAGGTAAAAGCTTTTCAGTATTAGCTTATTGGGTATTTAGAGTTTTGCAATTTCAATGATGCTTAGTCTCTGAATCTTAATCAGAAAGGAAGAGGAAGAGCAAGGAGATATCATTATCCAAAAGCGAGGAGCCATGTCGGTCATCTTCGTATGGAAATATGATTAGGAACAGTGGGGGCAAAGTTAAACTCCAGGAACTACCAGCTGTATTCAGTTTACAGGAGTTGGAAAATGCAACGAATAGCTTTGAAATATCCAAGAAGCTTGGAGAGGGAGGTTTTGGTCCAGTATACAGGGTAAATTTTCTGCTCTACTGGAGTTCTATTGTTAGTTAAACCGAATAGGTAGTTTACTTGTTTAATGGACTTTCCAGGGGAAATTACCAGATGGGCAGGAAATAGCTGTGAAGAGACTTTCAAGAGCATCTCAGCAAGGGCTTGAAGAATTTATGAATGAGGTTTCTGTGATATCCAAACTCCAACACCGAAATCTTGTGAAACTCCTAGCTTACTGCGTTGAAGGTGAAGAAAAGATGTTGGTCTACGAGTACATGCCAAATAAAAGCTTGGATGCATTTCTGTTTGGTTAGAACCGTCGCCCTTTCTATACATCTGTAGCTGTAGCATCAAGCAACATTCAGTTTAATACACTTAGAAGCTGATTCTTTCATTTGTCAAGTCAGTTTGATTCATATATTCATGTTTTTATTTTATATTTGCATGCAATTTATTCAGATCCAGCCAAGCAAGAACTTCTAGACTGGAAGAAGCGCTTCAATATTATCGAAGGAGTTTGTCGAGGTCTCCTGTATCTTCACAGAGATTCTAGACTAAGAATTATTCATAGAGATCTGAAGGCGAGTAATATTCTGCTGGATCAAGAACTTAATGCTAAAATATCAGACTTCGGAATGGCCAGGACTTTTGGAGGCAGTGAAGATCAAGCCGATACGACAAGGGTTGTTGGAACCTAGTAAGTACACATTGCGTTTTCCAGTTATAATCATTGCAATGTATTGCTTTTTGAGCTCAGAAATGTTTTCTATGCTTTGTGACAACATGCAGTGGCTATATGGCCCCTGAATATGCAATGGAAGGGCGTTTTTCAGAGAAATCCGATGTCTATAGCTTTGGAGTTTTGCTGTTAGAGATAATAAGTGGTAGAAGAAACAGTAGTTTTTACGACAATGAGAAGGATTTGAGTTTCTTGGGATTTGTATGTCCATCCAACTCAATACCTCTGTAGTGCAAAGCTCCAATTTCCCCAACCGTAAGGTTAAACAGGCAAAATTCTTACTTGCTTTTTTCTTCTTTTACTTTTCAGGCATGGAAATTGTGGACTGAAGGCAAGCTTTCAGCTCTAGCAGATCGAGTACTATCTGATCCATGTTTTCAAGATGAAATTTATAGAAGCATACATGTAGGTCTTTTGTGTGTTCAAGAGTTTGCAAGAGATAGGCCAGCTGTGCCTACAATCATTTCAATGCTTCATAGCGAAATTGTGGATCTTCCTGCTCCCAAGAAACCTGCACTTGGTTTCGATATGGACTCCCTTCAATGGAGCCAAACGATATGTTCTCATGACATAACAATTACTGCTATTGGAGGGTAATAGGGAACGAGTTTGAGGCAATATTTTTCCGCTACATGTAAATCTAGAGGTATACTTGTAGCATATTAGCATGTCATCAGGCTTCTGAATCCGACACTCAAAATACCAGTGAAGGAATTAGAACGTCTGATGTCAATGTGCCATTGTAGCCCAAACTAGTTGCTTTCTCTCTTCTCTTCTGTATGTTGATTGATAGACATTGTTATTGATCACAAATGGCTAGATAAAATCCCATGTTATCATGCACTTTTTCCCCCCTTCAATTTGAGATGATGGAGAGGCTTGGTGTTATGATCAGTATATGTCTATGCTGCCACTAATCAGGACATTGGCCCCGAGTTGGCTGTAACACATGGGTTGAGGCCTGGTGTTATGATTAATCTTATTTTTTATGATTTAATATTTTAGACATTTTATTATTACACTATTTTATTTAAATGTAAATTTTTATTTTAAAAATTGAATTTTATTTAATGTAATAGGTTTTTTGAACTATGAATTGTTTTTTTATTTAAAAGAATATTTAAAAGATTATAAATAAATTTTTATACATTTATTTTATGATATGTATATTCTGAGATTTAGTATAAAAGTGATATTTTTAAGAAGTAGTTTTTACACTGCGGATCATGGATCCAAGATCTGTATCATATCAAATTTGATTTTTTCTCAAGTTGAAGTCCATCAATGAAACAAAGTAAATATGGATGGCTTGCAAGGAATCTTCCTGCCTCGGTAAATAAGCAGTAATCAAGAGAGAACTAATGTGCAAGAGCAAAGTCTTCTGATGAGAAAAGAGTGAGGCTAATCACACATTTAGAACTCAAATGTGTTCTAAAAAAATTAAATCTTATATATATTTTTTAATTATTAATGTGTGTCATCATTTTCATAAAAAAAAGTCTCAAGTATCCAAGTCATATAACTAAAGAAATTTATTCATCGACAAGAAGAGGAAAACACATCAATAGCCAGTCTACTAATAAAGTCTCTAAGTATCCAAGTCATTTCTACTTTGGAAGATGATTTTGCCACTATTTTTTCAGTGGGTGTGCATCCCTTGCCCAGATTTCAAGCTACATTTTGCCGTGTCAAATCAGCTGGAAATTTGGAAACTAAGACACTCAAAACCCAATTTAGAATTTCAAAATTGAGAAATTCTTGGTAGACACTAATGTGATGCATGCATGAGGGAGGGCTAGTAGCTCCTATCATTAGTATACTATAATGCTTGAGGAAAAAACATACTAAGAGGTGGGAAATTTTGAACTGAATACTCGAAAGCCTATAAAAACTTGCAAGTTCAGAGAACATTTTTCGAAAATATAAATGTGATACACGGGCTTGAGGGCAGGACTATCACGAGTGCAGTTTGAACATTTTTGTAGAAAAGAGAGGAAGAACGAGGCTAATCACACACTTGGTTCCTGCATTATGATAGTTTTGATTAAATGAGTCCCTCCACTACTAATTTGACTTGACTGATTCAACCGCGTTTTACCACTTAGAAGCATCATTAGTTTAACATTGATATTTTTTATGTGGTTGAAATGGAGTTTCAACGCTTAGACAGCCAACGCTGTAATCAAGACTCTCCATCATAGATGTTTATGCATGACATGTGTCCATATTGACTATTGGCTTGGTCTCCAATTTGTTAGAGAAAAAAATGCTTAGAAAATGAAATTTGATTTTTTTTAAAATTAAGAATGATTAAAAAACAAAAATATATAGTGGATTTTAAATAAACAAAAATATAGAAGTTGCCTACTACTATTTGACAATGAATACGATATCTCCTGAAGACCAAAAGTTCCACTAATAAATTTAACCTCTAATATATGAATCTCAATGGGTTGCTGTTAGCAAGCAATCATCAAAATCAAACAATGCATATGTTGTACAACATTGACAAGAAGATTGCCTACATGGACACTTCAAATATCTTGACTATCCCATGATTTTCAGTTTTGGCCTTTGAACCATAATTATCAAAATTGATTAGGGATCTAACCTGACCCAAGGCTCGACTTATAAGTTTACTGGTTCAACCCAAGTTAATATAAAGTATGAATGCTTTGATTTTTTTAAATGAAACAACGCTATTCTGGACAAATAAATCCTTAGAGTTGACCCATCCAAGTCTCACCAGGGTTTGGCTAAGTTGGCCGGATTTGGCTGAGTTGGTTGGGTTTGATCCTTATTTGATTCAATGGAACTATCATATTCAAAAAAAAAAAAAAATGCCATGTCAAGCTTACATTCATAATAAATTCTAAGTTTGATAGAGAGAAATAGGAGTTATGTTAAAACTAATTTAAAAATACTCTCGGTAGGAATATTTTCAATCTTGAGAAAAATAGAACATGAAAAAAAGTTCAATTATGTCATGAACCGATTCCTCGGTCCATGACCGGTAAGAAAATGTAACACCTCAAGGTGTCCCACTTGCTCTAAGCCTTAAAATTTATATATTTGATATCATAAAAATTATAAATTAATGCAGCATAAAACAAAATATCCAAAACTAAAAAATTCAATAAATAAATTAAAATCCGACTCTTTGATAAATAATCCAAAACGAATTGAAAATATAATTAAAATTATTTTGTGGAGTATTTATGAATAACTAATAAAGATTAAACTAATGATCTCAAGGAACAATAGAGGCATACCAACTCAAAAAACAGAAAGAACAAAACCAAAAGATCCTAGTATTGAAACTGAACTAAAGACCTGAAAAATATAAATGAAGGGGTGAGCCTAAACACTCAGTAAGAAGTGGTAACTATAATACATGCTAATATATATTTTAAGATAAGTGAATATAATTACATAAATCAAGTACTGAACAAAATATATATATCTAAGGTATCATATTAAATGATATGCAAGAAAAGTATACATGTTATAATTACATATCATATTTTTAATCTTCTACTCGTCAATTAGGGAATATATATATATATATATATATAAACTACGAGAACCAATCCACATATTCAGTTAGGAAATAGAATACCATGTATACATAGGCTAACTACTCTCTATTAACATGGAGTAGCTAACTACTCTCCATTGACATGGAGTAATTAACTACCCTCCTTTAGTCTGGAGTTTCTAACAACTGCCTAAATGTGGTAAGAAGAATCATTAGCTCAAATGAACAAATAATATGGATATAGGGTTCAGGTTTATCATCAAGATTCACAATGCAAGCATGATCACATTTAAATAAATATAAAGGACATATGGACCGTGTTCAAATCAAACAAGCATATGATAAGTATTTAAGAAGAAAACATAATAATAACAACAATAACTAATTAGCTTTATACAATCAACAATAATACTTATCATTTCATATGAATAAATATATTTATGCATAATGTATAATAGAAATTATCCCACTCAACCAAAAAAACGAAGCAAATAAATAAATGCAAAACCAAAGATTACCGAGACTTGCCGGGAGAAACGTTAACAAAACTTATAACAAATATGGAAAATAATAAAAAATAACTCATATCAACATAACATGAAAAATTAAAACCCTAAACTTAGAGACCAAATCGTAATGATAAAGGTAAACTGATTCACTTGATCCATTCCGAATATATCCCAAATTGATCGAACCTAACAGACCTGATTAACCATCATTGCAGGTTCAACTAGTTGACCTGATTAACCAACCAGGCGACCATTAAACAAACCAACCAATCGACCGACTGTAAAATATGAACTAGTCGATCGATTCAGCCTAACTAGTCCTAACTGGTCAACTGGTTGGTTGAGATTTCCAGAATCCTGACCTGCTAGTCAAAAATCTACAAAATCCAAAAGTAATAGACATTTTGTTCTTCAACAAAACTATAATCTAGATATCAACTCAGTTCGTTCTAGTCCAATTAACACTATAATACACAGAATAAATCCCTTAAATCGTTTATATATCAAATCAATATATATTAAACATCTTAAAATCCTAAAACACTTTCATAATTCATCAACTATCAAATCCCTAATAAAAAATACAAAAAATTAGTCATAATACTTGCTTCTTCAATACTTTTTAAAATCCAAAAAGCTTAAGTTTAAAGAGAGCTGAATCTTTTAGTATTTTGAGAGAAAAGTCATGGTAAGAGAAGAAAAGAAAAAAAGAAAAAGAAACAACCTCTAATCACATACTCTTTATATATATATATATATATATATATATATATAGAGAGAGAGAGAGAGAGAGAGAGAGAGAGAGAGGGGTTAGGCTAGGTTCTTGGGCTTAGACGTGGGCTTGGTCCAGGAATTTGGGTCTTACACTTAGGTTGACTTGGGCTTTTTGTTCATTCTATAGTAAATTAGCTAACAATTGAACTATATTATTTTTTTTATTTAGGAAATTTTTTTTTTTCAAGTTATCATGATTGTTTTTTTTATTTGGTTTATTTATTATCATTGTTTATTTTTTATCTTTTGATTAAACTAAAACCAATGTGTTTAACCCATTGAGATCTATAACCTAATTTACAGTTTTTTTTATATAAAAAATATGCTTGGGAGACTTAAATATTATTATTTTACAGAAAAAAATAATAATCAAGCACCACAGCAAAACAGGTGGCCAATTCTAGTAATTTACTAAAACTTTTTGTTTTCTTATACAAATTGAGGACTAAGCCATGCACGTGACAAAAAATGAACTCTAGCATCGTTATGGATGGAGGGTCTTAATTGTAACTAAATGTGTAGTAAAGGGATTTAGTTAATCAAATTAATGATAAATGACTGAATTATAATTGTTTTTCCTCTTTTCATCTCTTCTATAAGGACCACATACAAGCACACCATCTAACACAGTTCATGATCCCAGTATCTCTGGTTTCTCCTGGGAAGCATCCCAAGTCTCTGGTTCAACAACAACATCAACAAAATCCTAAATGCTTTTGCTTTTATTTTTTATTTTTAGATGAATAAACAATTGGGGCATTTGTTTTGTTTAAGCTGGTTTAGGGGTTTTAGTGAGGAGTTATATGAGATTTTGTTTTTGTTTGGTTATTTTGTGCTTGTAAATGCTAATGGGCTTATTTAAGTACTTAGAACATGATCGATTTCTGTACTATTCCTCTGAGAATTTGGTGTTTGATGCTTTTTTTAATCGAGATTTGACCTCTTTAACCCATTTTCCCTGACCTGGAAAATTTCGATAAAGGAAAATCAGTCTTTTTACGAAAAAGATATTTCAATTATTCACCATTTTATAGCACTGTGTGCCATTATTATTTCCTGAAGGTATCAATAACATATATATTAACTTTCAGGCCATTAGTAACCCTAGCTAGTCCTACACAATTCCCTCTTCATACCGCCAGTAATGGAGCGTTGAGACATGACAAAATTTGCACACAGTAATATCAAGCAACCATCTGCCTAACATTTTTGCTATTATTTTGTTCATGTTCTAGATAAATTCTTCAATTACACCCAATCAAGTGTCTTTCATCCATCCTAAGCATGGCTCAAAACAATTCTTGATTACAAACAAGTCATTGTGTTGATGGTTATTTTTTGCTCTACTTCTCTTTATCTAACCGTGTCACAAGTGTAGTGAAGATGTATTACTTTG
>Ga0325405_1008757_pt1 | contig 10006 bp, 7 predicted proteins | sample PopdelMetagenome_21_FD_205663 | JGI IMG/M metagenome (GOLD analysis project Ga0325405, IMG submission 205663) | Populus deltoides microbial communities from Bellville, Georgia, United States - Xylem-Control-R2 | ecosystem: Host-associated > Plants > Phyllosphere > Stem > Wood/Secondary xylem...
TGAATCATTCATTGGAACTTCCACTGCATTGGAGGATGCAAAGGATGGAAGCAAGATGGTTCATAGATGCATATGGAAGAAAAAGGGACTTGAACCCCATCCTTCTAGAGTTTGCTGGATTGGATTTCAACATGGTTCAAGCAAAATACCAGGAAGACATAAGACATGCATCAAGGTATAAAATTAGTAATTGCGAAAAGTGGGGTAAACCCCACCAATGGCTCATTTGATTATTTTTTTATGAATTGCAAAAAGTCTCATGATTGACACCTCTTCTACGACATTCCGCTAAATTTAAATATCACATGAAAGTCGTATATTTTCTTTGAAAAGTATTAGCAAGTCACCAAAAAGTCATAAAACCATATATCAAGGATTTAATAATATTAAAATAACATAAATCTTGTTTCTATCGTAATATTTACATAATTTAAACTTTTTGATGTTCTTTATCTCAATTTCTTATATGGTAGTTTGTTGTTTCTAAGGAACATAGACAACCTACATGTTATTACATTATAGAACAGAAAGAGTGTTAATCAAAGCACTCTGTAGCTTGGAAGTTGAAATAAAAAAAAAAAAAACAAAATGATTCAGAAGGTGTTTTTTACTATAACATATAGTGAATTCATAAAGTCCGAATACCAAGAAGATATATGACAAGCATCAAAGTATACAATTAGGAGAAGCATTTATTTCATAAAGTATAATAATGAAAAAAAATGCTTTACACTCTCCATTAATGTTAAGGTGGTGGACTAGTATGGATCTAGGAAACAAGTTGTTCTACACCAGGGACAGATTGATGGAGAACACTTTGTGGACGGTAGGAGAGGTATTTGAGCCTCAGTTTGGATATTATCGAAAAATGGCGACCAGGGTTAATGCTCTGATAACAACATTAGATGATGCTTACGATGTGTATGGCACCCTCGAAGAACTTGAGGTCTTCACAGATGTTATTGAGAGGTTGGTACTATCATTAGACCTGTTTTGTATGCTACTTTTTTCGATTGCTGGTTTCTTGGAAAATTAAACCTGAAATATTAAGCATTAAACTATGCAATTTTCCTTCAGCTGGGATATCAATGCATTGGACCAACTGCCATACTACATGAAGATATCTTTCTTTGCTCTCTTCCAGTCCATCAATGAAATCGGTTACAATATTCTTAAAGAACAAGGAATAAATGTTGTTCCTTCCCTGAAGAAATTGGTATTGATTTTAATTTCTCTATAAGTGATCTTCCCCTGCTTTTGCAAGTTTGAAAAACTTTCTTTCCATAGTTTTTGACATATACGATTCCAAATGAACTAGTGGGGAGATTTATGTCGAGCATTTCTTAAAGAGGCAAAGTGGTACTACGCTGGATACACACCAACTCTACAAGAATACCTTGATAATGCTTGGTTGTCAATATCCGGACAAGTCATACTAGGGCATGCTTTCTTCTTGGTTACAAATCAATTGACAGAGGAGGCTGTAAGATGTTGCATGGAATATCCTGACTTAATTCGTTACTCGTCAACAATTCTACGACTCGCAGATGATCTAGGAACATCTTCGGTATATAATTTTTTTTTCCTCAAATTTATTCTCATACTTTTCTCTTAAAAGTGTTTTGATTTTTCTACATTTTGGAATCAGGATGAGATTGCTAGAGGTGATACTCCAAAATCAATTCAGTGTTACATGCATGAAACTGGAGCGACTGAACAAGAAGCTCGTGAGCATGTACGATATTTGATACACGAGACGTGGAAAAAGCTAAATGCAGAGATATTGAAGCCATATCCCTTTTCTAAAAAATTCATGGGAATTCCGATGGATCTTGCAAGGACTGCTCAGTGTTTCTATGAAGCTGGAGATGCGTATGGAATTCAAGATCAGGAGACTCATGGTCGCCTGGCGTCATTGTTTGTTAAGCCCATTCCTCTCCAAGATATATAGTTACCAGAAGTCATTCAAACGGTACCGTGAATCGTGTCTGCTGCCATTTTCCCAGGCTCTCAGCTTAGCTTGTTTCAGCTTGTTACTGCAAAATGCTTCTTTTCTCTTGAAGTGGTTTCCTTTTCTACTTGGGTGTTTTTCATGTTGTCTTTGGCTTATCAATAAATAAATATATAAAACGCAATGCAACAATATGATCTTCGACTCCAAAACTCTAGACTGGGATGTGATTTTTGACCTCACCTTTCATCGGTTTGCCTTTTGGTTGAAGTTCTCTGTTAAAAATTTCAGTTACACAGGTTCCGATCTTTATAGAAATCCTGAATGTATCATAAACTGGACTAACTAGTCGGGGTTGTAAATTCCTCGCTCTCTTTATGATTTAATTCCCCCCTATAATCTTTCTTTTTGCAGCCCTCATCTTTTTAATGGGGTCGCCTATTTATAATATACTCGATTACTATAAAAAAAAATAAAACGCAATGCTTCAAGTCATGTGTGTTAGAATTCAATGCCAAGAAATTATTAAAAGTTAGTTAAGTTTTCTTGATAAATCTTTGAACTTGTTTGTTTTTTTTTCCTTGGTGTTTCAAATTTTTTTTTGAAAAAACTTTATTTTTAATTTTTTTATTTCAAATTAATATTTTTTTAATGTTTTTAAATCTTTTTGGTATGCTGATATAAAAATTATTTTTAAAAAATAATAAAATATTATTTGATGCATTTCCGAGTGAAAAATATTTTAAAAAGCAACTACCATTACACTATCAAAACCCCTTTAGTTGGATAAGGATAAAAATTTTAAGAATACTTATGAGGTTATATAAAATCACCGTAAACTTTGAGAATATACAATAGAAAATAATAAAGAGAAAATTAAGTAAGCTGTTGTGTTTTTTCTTGAAACAAAACCTACGTGAGTTTTGTTCAACAATGTAACCTTTTCCAAATCAGAGGCCTTTATGTTATTAAGCAATATAATTAAATATAATTTTAAGATTAGGGCTGGACAATAATGTTTTTTAACATAAAAATGAATAATAAGGAAAACATCTAGACTCAAGTCATTGGTTTAATTATTCATTTAAATAATATGATTAAAAAAATGCAACAAGTAGACAAAAAATAACAACAAAAAATGATAAAAAGAACCCGATTTGAGCCAACCCGGGTTATGAAACAACTTAATGCTGAAAGATGAAACTGAAAAAAAAAACTCAGTTAAACTCGGTTAAATTGCAAACTTTGCAACAATGAATATAAGATTGTAATAATCTCATAGAAAAAAATACAAGAAAAAAATCAAAAACTAATTCATAATAAATCAAATGAGAACATGATAACTCTACAAAAATAAAAATGAAAAGAAAAAAGTGAAGTTCAATCTCTAGTGAATAAAATGTTGAAGGACAAAATTAAGAAAAAGATATAATTTAAAAGAAGGTAAAAAAAACTCGATTTGAGCCCACCTAGGTCAAGATGTAAAAATCTTTGACCTGATTATGATACTAGGGTGACTGCGTTCAAAAGAAAATTGAATAAAATTATGAAGTTTAATTATCGAATAACTTAATGTTGAATGACAAAAACATATATATAAAAAAGAAATTTAATTTAAAAAAGTAATGGAAAAAAATATGAGTAAACCCAATTTAACCTGTAAACCCTAAGACCATGGAAATCATGAAATCCTTGACATAAAATCAAGCAAGCTCCCTTTGGAGGTATGAGTTGAAATCTTGGAAAATCCAAGTATTGAAGGGCTAATGGTTGTCCCTATCAACATGAAAGAGGATTGGAGAACTTCCTTCAGAGATTATCTACTCACTACGAAGTTATCACTACCAACAATCAAATGGGTGGAGACAAAAACTTTGATAGATATCACTACCAACAAGGTCATCTCCTTCTTATGGAAGAACATCACTTGTAGATTTGGAACTCCAAAAATCTTAATCACTAATAACGAATTCTATCACGAATGGGCCCCTGAATCCAGTGTTCATAAAAATCTCACTCCATATATAATATCTCGAATTCTATCACGATACAAAACGTGAATGATTTTGTCTGACAAATTAATCCCGACTTTGTCGGTCTAGGACTTCAATAATTCAGCAAGTTGTGTTCTTTAATTCACATTTATTTTTGGAGAAAGACTTTGATTGGGAAAATTAAGAGTAGTGAGGTTTAATATCAGGTCAAACTACAAATTAGTCCTCAAACTATAATAGTGATTTCAGTACAGTCTTCAAACTAACAAGTCCTTATGTTTTACTGCTTTTCCATCACTTGCCAAAAAACCAAGTTCTCCAATGACACTTTATTCTTATGTGATCTATATTTTTCGACTTCTAGCATGTGACTATGTGTTGATTTTCAAGCTCAAGTTTCCTCTTTTTTTTGTTAAAAAAAAATTTATTGACACGAAAATAACTCGTTAAAACTATGTTTTGATATCATATTTGAACAAAATTAGTATCAGGAAAAAGAAAAAAACAAAGCAAAAGATATCCCAACGGAAGAAGAGATTAAGTTAATTCAAATATTATGAGGAAAGTTCTAGTTGAGCATGAATAAATTTGTTATTATTCTACACAAGAATTGTGTTAATGTGTGATGGAAAATTTCTTTTCAATATATTATATATGTTAGAAAATTCTAATATATATTGATGGATCAACATGTTCTATACACAACTCATTTGCTTAAGAGATCCATGAATACAAGGGCCAAAGACAAGATGACGACCTAACAAGCATAAGCGTGACAGAATACCAGGCTTAGGCAACATGGGTTTAATTTTATTTCCAAACTGATCACCTTTGGGCTCAGTTACACACTAAGCCAAAATGCTTGTGGGCTTGATAAGATGTGAGACCTAACTCTATTGGGCTTGGTTACGTGCTAAGCCCAAGCACTTGTAGAGTTGACAAGATGTCAGGCCTAACTCCATTGAGTTTGGTTACGTTTCGAGCCCAAGCGCATGTGGGTCTGGCAAGACGTCATACCCAAATCCCTTGGGCTCTGCTACATGCTGAGCCCAAACACATGTGAGCTTGGCAAGATGCTAGATCCAAATCTTTTGGGCTCGGCTACATGCGGAGCCCAAATATGTGTGAGTCTGACAAGATGCTAGATTCAATTCATTTGGTCTCGGATACGCGTTAAGCATAAACGCATTTGGGTTTGTAAAGATACCAAAATCAAAATTCTTGGGTTTATAATCATTCTAGATCCAAACATATAGTCGATGGTTGTTATTGGCCTCATGTTGGGTCATAAGGCTATCCCTAGGACCCTTATAAGAGCTTAGTATAATCTTTTTTTATTTATTTACTCGCATATATAGTTCTTGATTTATTTGATTACATGTATGCATAAAATTTTGATTTGTACTGAAAATGTTTTATAGAAAATGAAAATATTTGACCTGCGATGAAGCACGGGTCACATAACTAGTCCTATCTACTAGTAGTTGAATTACACCAATGAATGGTGCAATCCTTCATTAATGATGTAGGGACATATATCAATACGTTTAAAAATAAGTCTAAATGTATCAAATGAGTTTTCTGTTGAAAGCAGGTGGAATTTTTAATTTGATAGTTAAATAAAATTAAACTTTTAAGAAAATAAATCTAAATGTATCAAATAAGGTTTTTTTTTTAAATGATAACGAATGTAATTTCTAATGTAATCATTAAATCAAACTAAAATTTTATGAGCGCGTTTTACATATCCAATCATTAAATCACATCTACTAATCTTTGAATTAAACACCATTAAGAGGTCCAATTAAAAAAAAAAACTAATTCTCCTAATTAAATTCACTGCCATAACATCGACGAATACAAACAGAAATACCAATAAATTATTTCCGTCAATATTTTACGGTGATATTTACCGACCAAATTTTTTCCATTACTAACTCCATTGTTAAGCACCGATAGAAATATGTCGTTGGTATATATCGAGGAAATCCCAGTCAGAATAGAAGGAATAAAAAAAACCAAACAATACGATGACATGTAAGTTCTTACAGATGCCGTTACTAACAAAATTAGAGTGGGATTCAAACAGGCAAACTATATAGTGACATGACAGAATTGCTAATAGAGTTACCATCAGAATAATTCCATCAATAAATCCATTAGTAATATTTAATATATGACCTAACACTCGACTCTCCTCTCCCCCTCTCTTATTTCTACTTCTTCCTTAAAATAAACCTCTGCAACAAAACAGCCCCTATCACCCTCTCGTCTCAACATAACTCATCATCCCATAACTTTTCCATTCACACCAACACTCTGTTTGACAGCATCCATCTTCTGATTGAAATCTTATTGAGGATTTTTCATCTTAAGTAAGCAATCTACCCTTTTTTTTAATTTGAACACAATTTTAAAATGTTAATTTTTTTTATTGCATATTTTTATTGTATATGTATTTTGTTTAGGTGTTTACTTGTTTTATTATTTTCTCTCAAACAAACTTGTTGTATGAATTTATAATTTTATACATATTATGGTTTGTTTTAGATTTTGTAAAATTATATTTGTTTGTAAATTATTGAAATTTATGTCGAATTAACGACTTAGGTGTGTTGTGATGAAATAAATAATAGCTTGTTTAACAAGTTCATTTTATATTTTATTAATTTTATTGCCGAATTGTAATTTCCATAAATGTGTACAAATTTATATTTACATAGATAATTGATAATAAATTAAGAGAAGTATTAAAGTAAGTCGAATAATCTTGAGCTAAACCAATATTTTAGCAAATTTATTTAGTTATCGTTGTTAATTAGTACATATTGTCATCATTATTTGAAATAGGTTCGATAGAAGTGATGAATGATCGTTCATGGATGTATCAAGATTTATCTCAAGGATCGCGGAGGATGAATTATTGTAATAGGGTTCAGGGTTTTATTAATTACGCAATATCTAATCCAATAAATATTAGTGGAGGCGGTATTAGGTGTCTATACAAAAGGTGTAAGAATAAAATGTTTCTCGATCCAAATGTTGTAACGATTTATCTTCTACAAAAAAGGTTCATGGAGGAATACTTGTGTTGGTATGCACACAGAGAACCATTTGTTCCTCACAAGACTATGATAAAAAAATGGTTGGGTCAACTTCTATTGCTAGCAACGTGCGTGGAGTTGTAGATGATAACAGTAATCCTTATAAGACTATGGTTATGGATGCGATGAGAATGAATTAGGGCCATGGCGGTCAATGTCCATTCATAGATAAAGAACCTAATACAGACGTGACTAGGTTTTTTTATCTTTTGAAAGATTCTGACGAACCATTATGGGATGGTTGCATAAATCATAGTAAATTATCAGTCTTTGCATAGGTGTTTACCATCAAGTTGAATTATGAGTTGAGTGAGGCTGGTTATGATAGAATTGTCGAATGAGTGAGAAGCATTTTCCATGAAGGGAATGCTAAAAGAGAACTCTATGTTGCTAAGTCCATGATGAAACCCCTTGGTCTAAGATACTAGAAAATTGACATGTGTCCAAACTTCTGCATGCTGTATTACCTTGAAAATGCTGAGCTGACCAAGTGCAGGACATGTGGGCATTCCAGTTATAAACTAGTAGGGGAAAGACTCTTGTCGTACATGTTGGGGTTTTGATATGTGAGGTCTATATTATTGAAGAGATATCAACATTTATCTCGTACTATTTCAAGTCTCAATTGAGAAAAAGAATCAATCATGTTCCAAGGCATGACGATGGTGGTGAAGTGCCTTCGAGTGAGAATTTGTCAATATTCTCCAATTTTAGATGACTCATACAAAAAAATATTGTCAGGGGAGGATATTGTTCTGAAATAGAATTTAGACAAGCACATAATTATATGTTATTTAACTACGATGAACTAAGACCTTTTATTCAGTAAGTGTACTACTTAAACTTTGTTATTAATGAATTATTTCTCTCTTGTAATATTACAAACTTGTACATTATTGAATACCTCGTAGGCAACATTGTCAATATTTACTATCTAAAAACTCACAGTTGATCAAATCCTAAATCTTTCGATTACAAAATGAACAATTTGACACGTGGTTCAAAACACATATAAGTACTATTTAATTATCATTATCTATCAGGATACTTAATTTCTTTAAACATTTCTCGTTCACTATTCATTGTTGTACTTTATGTACCAACTTTATAAATTGGGAGGGAATGCTAGTGCTACATTGTCTTTATTAAGTTTGGGTCCTGAAAGAAAGATGAAGTGTTAGAATGAACATTTTGTCAATGGATATATGTTTCATATTGAAGAATATAGGTAAGGTAAAAAGATATATAATAGTGGGGTTTGTGTTAAGAGATCAACTTCTAATGAGTTTGAAGTTGACTATTATGGGAAATTAGAAGAGGTAATTGAATTGCAATATCGTAGTGAGCAGAATAAAGTGTTTTTGCTCAAATACTATTGATATGACACAACTAACAGAGGAATCAAAGTAGATCCCATCATGGTTTGGTCGAAATAAATTCAAAAGCTAGACTTCGCAACGTCAACGATGTCATTTTTTTCGCCAAACAATGCCAACAAGTTATTTACACATACACCCCTTTCTTTAGAAAGGATCGTTCAAGAGTTGATTGATTATCCATATTAAAAACCAAACCCAGGGGTCGTGTCGAGATTGTTAAGGATGAGAACGATGAATCAAACATGGGAGATGATGTCTTTCAAGTTAGTGAGTTGGTTGATCTATATCAAGTTGCTCTATTAATTGACTTAGAAGAAAATTCAAATTTTTGCATCTTCGATAATATTTTTGTTGATGTTGACACTGAGAAGTTGAATGTTGTTCTGAGCTGCAGCAGACAAGCACAAGTCGATGAAGATGATTATAACAATGAAATCAACATAAAAGATTACGATGGAGCTGACAATGAGTCAATTGAAGAAGAAGAAGATAATTTTGACTAACTATCAAAACACGAAAATGTAATCTATAAAATATAATGTAATATTTATTGATGAAATTCCTTACAAAGAAGTATTTATTTTATTAATGTTTTGTGAACTTGTGTTATTGTGTTGTGAGTGCAACTTTTAATTTAAGTATTTACAAGATGGATAGATAGGGAATACAAAATTTTTATGACATCGGACACTATTTCACATCGATGGAAATACTAACGGTTCATGTCCGTTTGTGTATTCCAGAGGCGAAAGGAACTGTTCCCCTCCCCCCGACACTATTCATGGAACATCACACTGATGGAAATACCGATGGTTTATATCCGTCGATGTATTCCAGAGGTAAAGGGAATTGTTCCCTTTACATGGCGGTGATGGCAATTAAAGTTTACTAATTGAGTGAGATTCCCCTTCATGTCTAATTTAACATTTTTATTAAAAAAGTGGGTAGGTCTGTCGACGAAATCACCGACGGACTGCGAATTCCAATGCATCAGTAATTAATGCATTTCTGACTGTTTACTTTAACAATTTTATCGATGGAATCACAGACAAACTAAAAACAGACTAAAGGGGTTTTTGAAATTTTTAGTGCGAAATGAAAATTTCTAAGGGATGTTACTAAGGGAATCACCGATGAACTGTTTAAAAATAATAATATTTAATAGTTCGTTGGTAATTCCGTCTGTAAACCATATTATAAGAACCCAACGAGCGCATTAGAACTTCATTTTTTTCTCTCAGCTTGAAAATCACTCTCTCAAATTCTCTCCTCAATTCTTTACAGTTACATTTTGTCTTTCAAACATTAAGGCTAGAAATCAAGCTTTCTTTCTCTCACCACAATCAACAAGTATATGTGGTGAATGTTTTGACATATTTTCTTCTTATTTTTCTTCTTTTCTTTGGTTTATTAACAATTTATTTTGATTTTTTTTGTTTTTTTGTATAACACATAGTTCAATTTCGAAATTAAGCATGCCATTAAGGTAAGATTTTTTCATTCCTAAGGCCTAGATTTGTTTTTGTATTATTTTTTCTTTTTTGTCTATGTTTTTGTCTATATTGCAATAATGTTTTG
>Ga0325405_1008758_pt1 | contig 10005 bp, 6 predicted proteins | sample PopdelMetagenome_21_FD_205663 | JGI IMG/M metagenome (GOLD analysis project Ga0325405, IMG submission 205663) | Populus deltoides microbial communities from Bellville, Georgia, United States - Xylem-Control-R2 | ecosystem: Host-associated > Plants > Phyllosphere > Stem > Wood/Secondary xylem...
CAACCTCTTTTCTCATCATCTTTATCTCATTCCAGGATGTCATCCATTCATTCTCCACACATCTATTTACCCTGATGATGGCCTGTGTCTTTGTTCTTTGGTAATTGGATCCAACAGATGTCATTGATCTTGCCACATTTACTTGTTCCAGAAGGATAAGCCGTGTTGTAATATTTACAGGCAGCCTGTCATTCCTCGTTGCGTGCTTAAGACCTTCTTGTGATAGTTTATGGTAGTCCATGGCTGTGCACATACTTGTTCTTTCTTCTTCTGTGAGTCTAGGATGTGCCTGCATCATTAGCAAAGAAAACATGTAAACAAGGTGGCTTTGTTTAGTGAGATGAAACAGGATTAGTGAAGAGACAAAAAATTAGATTCAAAGTTTATTTAAGATGAACATCAATATGCACCGAAAAGTTTCATCCTTGCAGAACTGATAAAAAAGTAGCTGACACATTAATTTGATATATCTAAACAGTTAAGGCATAAGATCAACCTCTTCATACCTTTAGGTATGTGTCTATGGCGGTATAGAGGTTGTCATGGCAGTATCGAGCATCGTTCGGCAATGCTTCTGCAAGTGACCGGAATTGTTCAACTGAAAGCTTGTCATCCCATGAAACTTGTGCGAGATACCCATCTACCAACTTTCCGACAAGAAGTAGTTTTGGAGTTGGATTCTTCAACATAGAAGAAGCATAAGCTTCCACCACCATGGAAACAGTTCCCACATCATAAACAGTATCATCATTGCCATAATTCATGACCAACAGATCAGAAACCCGACAGTTTTCCAATTTGAGAGCTATTCTTTTTTCTACCTCATTCAATAGTTCACTGCTAATTCTCATCATTATTCCCAACTTGAGAAGGTGAAGCAGAAAATTGGCAGAAACTGAATTTTCCTCCACAGGAAGTATCCTAACCAAACTTTCTGTTGTAACTCTCAGTAGATGGGGGGTTAGATGTTTTGGCAGATTGTCTGGTCCAGAAATCCATTTTGCTGTCCAATAAGCTACGCATGATCCAACAAGTTCCGACCTCACTCCTTTCCTCTTGATGGATTTAATGACCTCAACAAAATGATCTATTCGAAGGCATGAAACATCTTCAAACCACCAATTCTCTGCTATGCCTTTATGTTTCAAGTTTTCGGCATCATTTTCCAGAACATTCAAGCAAATTGCATCGTCTTCGCTGAGAGTAAATAATTTGGGGTCTATGCAGGCCTTCCAAGCAATGGTGTCAGAGCATCGTTGCAGGATTTGCAACTTCATCGCCCACAAAGAGATTGATTCACAGCTTTTCAAAATCCGAAATATGTCTTTCCATGCTGAAAACAATACGAAACTTAGAAAAGCCCCTGTCTTGGAAATCAGATTTCCTTGTTCAAGATCATCACTCATTTCCAAGAAATGTGCAGCACAGTGTACTGGAGCAATGTTGGATGCTGTAAGATCAACCTTACATCCATAGCAGAACTTCACTACTAACTCAAAGATTTCAGATCCACCTGGAAAATTGTCTATTTGAATCTTGGGGAGGGTATCTTTTGCTCCATTGCTTCTTCTCTGGAATACTAATCTATTCATGTATTCACTTTTTGAGACCATGGCAAGCTGAGCACACAGAAAATGACTGGAAGTTCAAATCTGAACAAAGATATGTCAAAAGAAAAGAGGAGAGAGATAATCCAAAGCATCATTTCAATGCTGAGAGAAGGATAGAAAGAGTTTGCTAGAACTGCTCCCTGGTTCCAATTTTTGTTACCTGAATCTTCTTTTCAACCAAACCTATGTATGGATTCTATAATATCTAACAACTATAAGATTTTGTCTTGTCTGGCTGTAACATTAATCCATAAGCTTGTTTCCATAATATTACAGAGAGGAATATGGTCCAACCTCAGGATAAAACCTCCAGCAGGTCGACAAATAATTAAACACAAATTTATCTACAATGATAATGCAGATGTTCATATAGATTTCATTTCCCACAAGACTAGTGTGATTCGATTTCATACTTCATAAAGAGTGGAAAGATTCACTAGGCCTAATTGATTAAAGCATGTTCAATGTACCTTATGCAACTGAAAGCTGGAATCTCCAACTTGTATGATCAAATCATTTGCAACTCTGGCGCGAACCGTCCTGCAGACAAAAAAAAACATCAGTTATAGTTGCAGAAGAAGATTTTAGCAGATTAAAGGGGAATAATTGGATTTGCAGTGCCAATTTGCAGAAGAACATGTATATTTAAATGTTTGCACAGCAGGAAAAAGAGAGACTACCAGTTCTGGTTTCTTTTTTCTAGAGCTTCAGCAACCATAGTCTCATTAGCTGGAAGAATAATACACTTGTTATGCTTCCTACCAGATACAGTAGCTTTTCCACTATCAAGACTTCTGCTTCCCATGTTAGCGTTGCTTTGTCAAAAGGAAAGAAAGCTGTGCTAATCCAACTTATAGATCCACTTCAGGTTTCTGCAACTACACGAAATAATTTGTAGGAAGTAGTTAAGCCATTAATAGGGTTAGGTGCCTTTTGCTATCTCCCGTCACTACAAGCATAGGTGTGGCCAGTGGAAAGATAGAAACTTAAACCAGGATGATTGCTGTTCTAAATTCTCATCCACTAGCGTAGAGACATAAATTCCCCCTTTCTCTGTTAGAGTTGTCACCATAAGACTATATACCATAATCGACTCCAATTCAAATCAGAATAAGAGCAACTCTAATAATTCAGTGGTTTTTTTTTCTCTATAATACTTGAATGCAATATACCATGCTATGTTTTTTTATTAAAATAATATTCATTTGTTTTAATTAAAAAAAAAAAAAACTAGATTTGAACTTTGGCATATATTATTGTGTAAGCAAATCATTTTCACAAAGTCACTCTCAAAAAAGAAAAAGGGGAAAATTCCACAAAGACTTTAAGGCTTTGGCAAATATTCCCAATCAACCAAACATAAATGGTCCACATCTTTCAAAATCTATCAAACTATTTAACTATTTTTCATTTGGGAAATTAAAAATGAAGCATTTCCTCTACTACCAAAATTCAAAATAAACCCCTCTTTTCCAACGGTCACCACTTCTTCTTCTTCTTCTTCTTGGTTCTTGCATCTCACACAAAATACAGTAAAATGCCAAGAGCTATTCACTGCAAACCTCAACCTCTTCTTTCAAAAACATCCCTTCTCTTAAATCCATTCGGTGAAATTACCTTCACTGACCCGAAAAGTACAAATTTTGCATTTAAAGCTCACATTTTTTACTCTCCCCTTTTACTTTCACACAGGACCCATGTCCAAAAACCAATCATTTGTGCAAGAAAGAATAAAAGAGGATCTGGGTATCAAAAATTAATCAAAATTGTGACCTTTATGGCATCTAATCTCAACACTTTGCCAGAGCCATTGGGTTTGGTTATTGAAGAATTTGCTGCTGCTGCTGCTGCTGCTGCTGCTGGTGGAGGGAATTTAGGATTTTGGAAGGGTTTCGGAGGCGGAAGATTTGATGGGTGGGGAAGAAAAGGGAAGATGAATTCAGGGTTTTTAGGCTTTTTGGTGGTTTCTGGATTGGGATTGATTTTGTTTTTGTTTGGAGGGGAGTTAAAGATTGATGTGGTTTCTGGGGTTTTGGTGTTGAGTTTATTAGGGGCTGTTTTGGTTAAAGGGTTTAAGAGAGGGATTAAAGATTGGATCTTGGGGCTTTGCTTTTTTGGTGTTCTGTTGGGTTTGGGATTGAAGAAAGGAGAGATGCGAAAATGGGTTGAGAGATGTAGGGTTCGTTCACCAGTTTTGGCGCTTATGAAGGGAAAGAGAAGACATGGTAGGAGAATTTGGTAACAGAAGCTACAAAGGAAAGATTTATTCTTTGATTTAGTTTGACTGATTTTTCATTTCACATTTGTATTGCATGTGTTCTAAGTACAAGAAGACCTTAATGTGGCTAGTCATGAAACTATAGGAAAGTTTTGCAGCTGTTTACAGTTTCTCCACTGAGATTTGATTGAGTTACAATACAGTATTGTTGCAAGTTTCGATTTCATTTTGTGGTAGTGCTGCTTGAATTTCTGTTGATATTTCCTCTTATGATATACAAGTTCAGTATGATTCTTAAGGGCCCCCTATATGTTGAGCTTGTGTGTGTGGAGTCATTTTAATGAAATTATAATATTGAAAGATCATCAATAAACTCTCTTTCAGTCTCTTTCTGCAACAGAGATTTGTTTCACGGAAGCCAGGCAATGCTATTGGCATTGTGCATTCCCAGTTATGATCATGTTTCATGGTTAGTAGTTGTGACTATACGAAATGTGTCCATGGTTGCACAATGAATGTTTGGTTTAAGATAGCTATATGCTTTTAAAGTTTGTGGTTTGTGGATGGAATCAGGCTAGGATGGAAGTGTTTGATGGTATTTCAAAACTGGAATATGGTCACTTGGACTAACTTGATTGCCAGATTTGTTTAATGTTGACCAGGCTAGTGGGCTGTAACGGTGGTTAATTATACTATATACGATTGGAATGGAGAGCCTATAACTTTAGCTTGATGCTAGATTCTAGAAGTACAGACTAGGGCAAACAAAAATATGTTCTTGTTATGCTTGTGCAATTGGGTATGAAGCTTATCCTTGAGTTGTGATTGCAATGTGATTCTCTCAGTAGCAACTAACAGAATTCAAATGACTTGGTCGCATGGCATCCCATGACAGCTGCTTATAATCAATCAATGCAGATCACTGGATCTCTCTTTGATATGCAGATTTCTGGGTTTCACACTGAAAGCTGTATATTATACTGTAGTAATAGCTTTTAGAGGCTCTGGCATTGCAGCAATGCAGCTTGTGTACTAAAAGACCCATTGTCAATGATATTGCCATGGAGAGGGTGGAAGTGGACGCCAATTGCAAAAGGTACTGGGCATATTTCAGGGTAGCAGACAAATGAGATGGCAGGGACTGTCCCTGTAGTTGGTTAGGCTATGAATGGATATGCTGAGAAAGCACTAGGAATTTTGAAAAGAATGAAGGAGATGATAGTGACTCCCGAGGAAGTCACTTCTTGGAGCTTCATACTAACACATAGAGCCAACATATCCCGGCTGATGAGAGTTGAGTACAAAAACCTTGGCTAGTATTGTCAGGACACAGGATAAATACATGTAAGAGGGAACAGGTGTTTGGTTGAAACCTTGTAAATAAATGCTTGGGAATGAATATCTGAGATGGAAACATAGATTCCATACCTTTCCATACTCTGTTAGGATACTAAGCAAGAGCAATAAGAAAATTTAAGCTACGATTTCAATTTTCAGTATCTTTGAAAAATGCGATGGACACTCAGGATTTGACAGAGACGCAATCAATTAGTCTAATGGAAGTTGACTTGACAAAAACAGCCATCCATTTCATAAATGGCTTCTTTCATGTTTCAAGTAAAAAGCTTAACCACCTACTTTTAATTAACAATCTTTACCTGGGAATAAAAAAAGGAATTCTTTCTAAAAATTTGTTCTGAAATTGCCTTATAAAATATGGTGTAGTCAGGAAAAAGAAGAAAAAACTCAAATGCTGACATGGAAAATATCGGTCATTCTTCTTGTTCGATGCTATAAAGACATGCAGCAAAGTTGCTTTGGAGTGACAACATTTCTTTTAACTGCTGGTTTAATTTCATAACTAAAATGTACACGAGAGACAGTATCTCGCATCTCGACCAGGCTCTGTGAAAGAACATGCAGCAAATGGAACAAACGAAATTCTCTAATGTTTGCTAATTTTAGCATGTTCTCGACTCAATAAACCATTTTAACAAAATTACAAGGTTACGGCTGCGCGAATTTGTCAATCGTTATTGAAATTCACTTCTTCTCAAAAGGCATGTGGGGGTATGGTGTCTTCTCTCAACAAGCTAATCCACAAAAATCCGAGGCTTACGGTTGTACTGGAACCCAAAAATCATAAGGTCCTTTCTTCTTGGTAAGTAAAATAGGCAAAGGATTTATCTGATCTGAAGAAACAAGAAATCCAAGATACTATACATCACCTTTTCTTTACAATCCCCTCGAGCATCCCATCAATGCCAAAATTACCTTTGAACTGTTGGTGATCAACAGGACCAGGTAGCTGAAAGGTGATGGAGAAGTGACCAGGAGGACATAGATTCCGTGTTTGCATTCTGAAGATCTGAGAGTGCTTGCAAACTGTACTCTCGCCAGTCGTGGTCACTCCTTTTATGAACACCGTGCCATCAGGATCAATGTCACAACTGAAATCTTCTACCATTGCGGAACAAAAGATCAGGTCAGTTAGCCACAGCAACATCAATAATATGAAAAGGCATATGAAAATATACCATCTAATTTTTTAATATCCATGGCATGTGAAACTCAAGTTCAGATCAACCAAACTAATTAAATTTTAGATGGCCCTAAATCAAGATTTCAATTTCTTAATTAGATTTACAGTTCTAACACTTCAAGCAGCTTGCACTAGTTTGTGCCACAGAGATAGAGTGAAATGAGTGCTATCTCTCCTAGTATTGTTTGTCAGCATGTAAAGCAATCATGAATATAGTAACTAATAAATGTTCATATTTGAACAAACTTACTTTCATCCCTTGAAACTCCAGGAAGAGAGACTCGAAACAAGTAGGCATCATCGCTTTCGCCAATGTCCATTGCACCCACAATTGGTCCCACACTTCCCGTTGCAGCACTCCCAGCCAGCCCAATTCCATTTCTGGCAGAATCCATGATATCATCCAACACCTTTTGAGTTGTCTGAGATGGGAAAAATACCATAGAAGACCCAGCTTCTGCAGGTTTAGTATCCACATCCCCTTGGTTTGGAGATTCTACCCTGTGCATTTGAGATTGAACTCCAGGGGTTGAAGATCCAACCCTATCACCAAATGGAACAGGAGGACCAATATATGGCACACTGTTGAGAGGTGCCACCTCAAGGACCTGCTGATGAGGATTTATGGGCTTGGGTACACTATTCCCTCTTCGTATGTCAGAAGCCCTAGAGTCCATCAAAGTTTGGCATATTTAATTTTCAATACCACATGAAAATGTAGCAGTGCATCAGTGACTAGAATTAGTGTTGAATAAATTGCTGTAGAAAACTCAATAGTACAGAGTTATGTTCCGAAGGCAGATATAACTACAGCCAACGAAATATCTGAACAACTCATTACAGAAAAGCAAAAGCTAAAAAAACATAGAAATAAGTTGTTTGGTGGATAATATCCACCAATATTCGTACTGTCAACAAGAACTCAAACAATGATTCTATAAATTGTGACTGTAAGCAACATCGAAAGCATATCATTTGTAAACTAATTCTTCTGCATTACACCCAAAAATTGTATTGACTCACTGCTATGGTGGCCCCTTGTTTTCAACAAAATGTAAGTCACACGCAATCCCTGCCTAAGAAATGAAAAGCTGTGTGAATGCCAACGTGCTTCTCTCTCGGAGGAAGCTGGCCGCAAGTTCAATAAAACTTAAAGCACATGCATATACATTGTTCACATGCAACCCATGTCTAGCAAATCAAAAGCTATGTGAACACTCGAGCATGCACACACAGAGGAACATGGAAAAAATAAGAAATTAAATTTAGAGACAAGTTGGATTATTTTGTTTGAAGAGAAATGTTTTAGGGAAATCCTTTTTGAGGAAAAAAGACTGCATCCACTAAATAGTAAGGCTGAATCAATGTGATTGTTATGGAAAAGACCATATTTTTAAATGGAGATTTAGTTTCCATTATCAATTGGAAATCACTTCATTAGGAAACTTTATGAAATATCGCTGCATTGAATTGGGAGTGTGTGAGTTGGAACTGCCATCTTGTTAAAATGACAGCAACACATCTAGTTATAATACTATCAACATGTGGTGCTTTGAGTCTCCCAAATACAACCATGAAATCTCAAGCCATTGATCCTTTATTTCAACAACCATTCTACTTTCCATGATAACTGTCATACAAACTATTAAACTGTATCTATCAAGCTCTGAGGTGATAGAATTATCTGAAAATAAGTGTAGAAAACTTGAATCATCACAATAATGTCCTAAACTTCTGGATTTAATTAACTTGATGGACTTAATTGTATGCTAAGAAACACCATTTTGTACCTGTGCAGCTTTGAGCTGAAAATCACCCATGTCATCCTACATAATATACATTTCCACTTCAACTCATCCTAGATTCGTACTGCCAAATATATTATTTTACTTTATCTCCCTTCAGTATGCTTCAACCACCTCCAAAAGTTTATTCAATTGTTTATAGCTTTTTGTTCTTTTGAAAAAGCTTTCACTTACCACTGTCTTTTTCTTTGCACAGATAAAAGAACAGCATAATACTAGAAAGAAGCAGGATAAAAATAAATATTTGAGAATATGTCATTCTCTGAAAGAACATAAGCTAGAAAGTAACAAAAATCGACATAAATGAGCACTCTAACCCTTTCAAATACCAACAAGCAAAGTGCTCCTAAAAAGCATGCTGCAATGTATCAAAAAGAAACAAGAATCTCCATCCTATTCCTTAACTGCCTTGATGAAAAATTATTTTTGAAATTTTGCATTCGTCTCCATCCAAATGGACTAAAGATTCTCACCTTCAATGATTATCATACTTTGCCTTCTATAATTTTGAATAGCTACCAAGATAATCCTTGAAACCTAAATTAAAGATATCGGATGCATGCTCTATACCATTTAATTTCTACCAAGTGTCCTAGTCTGTTCTGAAGGGAAGGAAAATAATTCTCAAATCACAAGTTGATACCAGAGAATGGATCCATGGACTAAAATTAACCTAATTGAAGCCGCTAACATAATATTACAACCATTAAGGTCAATTTGACAAGGCTGAAGAATCCTGTAAACACAAGAACCAAACAACAAGCTTTCTCCGTCAGGCCATGTTGCCATTTTGTCGTTATGTACTTTTCTTTCTTGAGAATTTGGCAGGAAGTTTTGAAACCATAAATGAAAAGGGAAAAAAATGGTGCGAAAAACTTTTAAACTCATTTCTAGAAAATTGGGATTCATTTTTAAATTTCATGTACCATCTGGGCGAAAAAAATTTAATCCCATTTCAAGAAATCGGGGTCCATTTTCAACAAAAGAAACCTTGACACAATACAAGAAAAACAGAAGATCTACAGCACCAAACATTCAAGACCCAGAAACCACACCATTTCACTCGCTATAACATCATCCCATCTAAATATAAAACCTTTAAAGCATTTTTAAAAACTACCCACCACCCAATACACCACCATTAACATTCTAACATCAGTTCAATTTTCTTTCTCCACAATTCTTATTCCAAAACCATAAATTATTTAAGAAAAAAAATACCTCTCTTTGTTTATTTAGCTGATTCTGTTATCAGTAATTGCATGCAACTAAACAATCCATCTTTACAACAAATAAAAGCAAACCCATATCAGACAACACAACAAAGTAGAAATGCAGCCATAAAAATCCAAGCTTTATCAAAAACATCAGAAACTTTATACATGTATAAGTAAATAAAACAGATACCTGTATGGAGAAGCCATTGATGGCAGTCAGAGAAGAGTAGTTCTGTAATAAAGAGGAAATTATTTGAAGTTTTGTACTGTCTTATGACCGTGTTTCTTCGGGGGTGGAGGAATTACTCCTTGATGTGTGAATGATTAGTCGTCGAGGAAAGTCATTTTGGTCAATGTTAGAAGAGCGAGAGACCACTTGGAATATTGATTGTCCTTTTGAAAAAAAAAATAAGAACATTTAAAAAGATAAAATAAAATTTTTAATGCATATGTTGCAGTATCAATAAAAATTTTATAGAGAGATTAAATTAATTTGAGAAAATGAAAAGATAAAATAAAATACTATACAGAAATAGAATTTGAATAAATTAAAACTATCTATATATAACACAATATATGGTACAGATGTGAATAAAGATTTTATTCAATGCTT
>Ga0325405_1008760_pt1 | contig 10004 bp, 3 predicted proteins | sample PopdelMetagenome_21_FD_205663 | JGI IMG/M metagenome (GOLD analysis project Ga0325405, IMG submission 205663) | Populus deltoides microbial communities from Bellville, Georgia, United States - Xylem-Control-R2 | ecosystem: Host-associated > Plants > Phyllosphere > Stem > Wood/Secondary xylem...
CATTGGTGCATATGTGTTAGATTTTTATTTATAATTATATTAAATGGGTTACATAAAAAAACGAGAAAATTTACAGTAACACCATTTCACAAAAGTGCCCGTGTATATATATATATATATATATATATATATATATATAGGGTTCTCTGAAAAAGAAATCTAATTATACTTACAAAACATGCTTCAATTCTGATAGTGTATAGAAAGTGGATTTGGTTAATTTTGATATATAAAAGGAAGTGAATTTAATTTAGTAAGAGAAAATGACCTAATAAATCTCCCTCTCCCTCTTTCTCTCAATCTCTCTAAACTCTTCTAACATGTAATTTTATGTTACTTAAGCTTCTTTCTATAATTTTATGGATCCCCATGTGATCTATGTTTTTTTTAAATATGTTTTTAAGCTCTGATTTAGCGTGATTTTTTTTACTTTTTATTTATTTACTTTTTTCTGGTTCAAAGACAAAAAAAAAAAATGTAGTTCATTTTTTAGTTATTAAATTAAGTGATTTTCTACGGGAAATATTAAAATAGACATAATGATTCTCTAATGGGATACTCCGTATACTAAGATATTTTCTTGGTGAAGTCACATATTACGTACTTAGTACTTAGTTTAGTATTTTATTTATTATTATTATTTTTTTGGGATATCTTCTAATAATTTAATGGCTTGGATTTATTAAAAAAATTAATTAAAAGAAATATTAAGTAATTTATAGGACTAAAATCTCTTAACCATCGATAATCAAAACCAATGACTTAGATTTCACAGATGATAAATCGATCATGCATAAGGGGAGCCAACCCAACAAATTAATTATTACGGTATGTAACTATTATTTTTGCATGCCTTGCTTATTAGGGCAATGATTCTTGAGCTATGCATATTTTCGCTAGTAATGCTAGCTCATATAGAAAATTCGAAATTATAATATTTGAAACTGAAACTCAATACATGTAGACTAACACTCTTACGTCATATAGACTCTTTGATATTGGATGCATGTGGTAGCAAAAGTTATAGAAAAGGGGGGCAACAAAAACTCTCTCCATTAATTCCTCCATTACCCATTCAAGTAGTTGAGCTTAGCCATAATTGGACAAACCATTCGACCATTGTAACTAGTAATTAGCACAAGTAATTTCATAAACTTCATTAAATTAACAACAATACAGTTAAAGAGTTGAAAGAAAAACACAGCAGGAGAAGATAGATGGAAGTCATACACGTTAGTATTACGTACCAAGTGTCTGTACTTTCCCTACATATATGGCTAAATGATAAGTTCATTAATAACTTACTACTCATCATCTTGTAACCCACAGGACATGAATGCCGCACTAGGGTTTTTCTTTTTTTTCTGTTTTATTTTCCCTTCCCCTTGAGAAATTTAAACAAGATCGGGGGAAGACTGATGCAACAATGTACTGACAGGAAGAAGGTTGTAGTGGCTGTCAGGAGGGACGTACGTAGAACATGGCGGGAACAAAATCGTCACCCATCACACACACACACACACACACACACACACCACGAAACTGACGACAGAAAGAAAGAATATAAACTGGTCAATATAATTTGTTAGCAAGCAAAAGATCTTTTTCGTTGGAAGAGAAACCTTATATTAAATCCTAACAAGGGAAAATATATAGCTTCCTTTGATCCCATGGTTTGAATACAACTTTTAGTACATGCATCCTCCTCTCTGCCAATATTTTCTTTGTTGGCTAGTGCTTGCCCTTCTCGATCCTCTCTGTGTGATTTCTCTCCCATTCCTTTTTCTCAGCACAACCACCCGACAGCAAAATGGGAAGGTAACCCCACCAAGTACGTACCAACCCATATAATCCACGCCCTCTTTAATTCTCTCACTATCTACGTATACTATATTTTGTTGTGATGTAAGTCCAAAAACACACACCAATATACCATCATTGCCTTCTTTGTTAACTGGCAAAAACTACACCAAACACACCAAAAAAACACACCCACAAGCAAAGAAAAAAAAGAAGGGAGAGGCATTAGAAGAGTAATTAAGGTACTGATCTCTTAGTAAAATTATAGAGACCTGTGCTGTTGTTGTTGTTGTTCAAGGAGATTGATATTGGTTCTCTGTCTCTTAACACTTCCCGAGGAAGACTCATCACCTCCAGTCTTCTCCATAACTGCTTTCAATGCTTCCTGAATCGAACTTATAGAATATTGTAGTGGTTCCTGCTGCTGATGTTGATCATTGCTATCACTTGATGAATCTTCTTCACCACTAATAAACAAAACATTCTTTACACGTCCACCAAGTGTTGTGATCTCAGCTTTTAATGTTCTTAAACGTAAAGCTTTCAAGGTCTTTATTAGGTCAGGCAAGAGATCAGGCCTGTCTTCACAGCATAGTGATGCTTTGATCACAAACTTACCATCTTCATCAGCCGTATCCACTGTTAGCTCATCCATTTCTGTTGGTACTGGACTTGTTTCGGCTATCAAAGTAGTCTGGCGTTTTAGCTCTTTAACATGTTGGATCACTTCTGCTAGCAGTGAAGCTTTGTCTGTCTGTGACAAGCAAGGGAACATAATCAGACGTTTCATGCATGGTAAAGTTGGTACTCATCAAAAACAAACAAAAAATTAAAGCACGAAATCAAGCTATAATTAACGATCTTTTGTAGGTTAAAAGAGAAAGTAGTAAAAATAAATTATTACATGCAAAAACTGTCTTTCGGTGTTCGAAAAGAAGAGATGTGGATATGAAGTTTTTATTCTCTTAGGATGATTCAGGCAGGCATGAAAGTAGGTTTTTCTAATGGTGGGGTTTTGAAAGAGGATTAGGGCACGGGCTATCTATAAGTGACTGACAAGAATGCTAGTTTTGTCTGTCTTTATATCTTTTCATTCTCTACTTAATTACTTTGACTGGTAACCGGCAAGAAATTTCCATGGAAGCTTTTCAACTGCTCTTTTGTTCCTCTTTATCATATCAATTTAGCGACATTAACGTTTATTCCCTTTTAGTTTTGCTTTTTCTTTCCTCGGAACTAGCGCAAGTCCCTGAAGCGGAATACACAGAGAAAAGAAAAAACAATAGTAGCAGTGTTCTAAAGATGAAAACAAAAGGATAAGCTAACCAAGAAAAAATGTAACTGCCTTTCTTATATCTAAAGTGAGTTCCACACATGTTCTGGTGGGCATATTATCAGACTAGTCATCTAACTAGAATCTTTAGCAAGTTTGACAGAGATCTTAAAAAAAAACTACTATTAGTTGTACTGCAAAACAAACAGGAAATAGATAATTGACACTCCATATTTCTGCATTTAATATAAATAAAGAGCATATAGTTTTATTTAAGGGTTTGATATATATATATATATATATATATATATAGAGAGAGAGAGAGAGAGAGAGAGAGAGAGAGAGAGAGGGTCCGATATTTCATCGTCAACGTAACATTTTGCTTGGGTTTTCAAAATTTGACGATGATCCACTACGGCACTTACTTTGGTGGTGCTGGGTAGCAAACTGCGTAGCTTAGCTAGGTGGTTGTTGATTCTCTCTCTTCTTCTCCTCTCAGCTTCACTGTGACTCTTAGAAGCAGCAAGAGCCTTAGCATCCATAATTTCTTGAGCAGTCATCTTGCTCAACTCAGCTTGTAAACCGAAAGGAGCTGAACCGGGTTGAACCACCGGTCCAAGAGTGTCAGATATGATCCGAAGATGATCACTTGGGGTACCATCATAAGCAAACTGAAGGGAAGGAGCTCTTCTATTGAATAAACCCCCGTATGAGGATGGTACTGGAGGAGGGATAAGAAATGGGTCATGGTCACGAACTGGGTGGTTTGGCGTGAAGTGCGCCGGGTTGAAAGAGTGAACAGGGCCGGGGAGAGGCCATGGTAAGATAGGTGAAACTTCAGGGAAAATAAATCCTGATCCTCTAGCTCCTCCATAGATATCACTGCTTTGTTGTTGTTGGTGCTGTTGCATTTGTTGGTGGTATTGTAGAAGTAGCTGCTCTTGGTAGTTTTGTAGGTTATGGATGGTTTGAGAACACTCTCCTTGATCTTCCTCTTTAAGTCCACACATATCTCTCTCCTTTTCACTCTATAGAGGAAGAAAAAAGATTGAGAATTCTATTGCTTTGAAGTTGTAATCATATGGGTCACTTCCTTGTTGCTGTGGAGATATAGGTTAAGGAGGAGATGGAGGGTAATGGGTTATATATACTTTCAATAGGGAGAAGAAGTGAAAGAGAAACAAGAAGCAAAAGATAACACAAGGAGAGACAGACCTTAATTATAATCTCTTTGATATTTTATGGTGTACTGAGATGGATATATGGATCCTTTTCAGTGCTCTAAACTCTTATCTCTTGTGGTGGTGGAGAAGGTAAGAGAAAAGGCAAAGAAAGAAAGTTTCAGGCTTCTCTCTCTATCAAATGAATGAATCACTCAATATCTCTCACTTGGGTAAGTTTTCTTTTTGATGGCACAGGCTTTGTGAGAAGGATGTGGTGATGACCCTTTCTATCCTAAGCTTCAACTATATAAGCTTTCTTTTTCTTTGGTGCTTTGATGGTATCTTTTTGGTTCCTTTGTTTTTTTATGCTCTACTTCTGTGCTGATCTGCACCTCTCTTAACATTTTTCTCTCTCCCACCACTCTAAATATATAGAGTCTGTAAGTACAGCTAGTCTCCTTTCCTTTCTTCTTACGGCATTCTCTATTCATCCATCCATCTCTGTAGCTATCAGGGGTGGGGGTGGGGATATCTTTTTGTTTGTTTTATACACAAAGTATGTAACACACACACACACACACACACACACACACACCCCTCCAGCCCATGAAAAATACCATTGTTTGGTTGCTTTATGATTGGTTCAAACTGTATTATTACACTCTGTGAGCGCAGTGAGAGAGAGTGGGGGGAGATGGGAAACACAAAAACAAACACACAACACACAGATTGTCGACCGACCAAAAACCGAAAAGCCTGATAGTATCATCATGATAAAAGGCTTAGCTAGCTCTATATATAAACCCTTTGCTTTTTTTCATGATTTTTAATTTTTATGGAAATTAATTTTACTACTAGCAGTACTACTCAATTAGGAGCAGTGATTTTTTAAGGCTATCCCACTTAATTTTCTGATTAATTACCTCGATCGGTCAAGCCCCACGCCCTTCCATACTCTTCGCTATTTCCACCCTACCCTTTCTGCTTCCCCGAGGCCATGTAATCATTGTGTCTTGGAACACACTCCACCTCTTCCTCTCTCTGTCTAGCTAGGTTTGCTCTCCACTCCATAAGGTTTTTGGTTTCAGTTACATGTATTCATGGCTCTCACCGGTCCTTTTGGAATTTAGAGGTGCCCTTTTCAGTTTTGGTAGGTGTAGGAGAATATTAGAGCGCCTGTATATTTTGATAGTGATCAATGGGGCCGGGTCAGGGTGGCTCCTTTTCACTTGGGCGTTTTGGAAAGAAAGTTTCTATAGCTATGACTTATGAGCTTCAATTTTCCCTTCTTACAGTCTTGAGTGGCTGCAGCTTCTTTTCCTTTTCATATACATAGACAACGCATCCACATTACTGTTTTGTTTGAGACAAAAAAAAACACAGTACCGTATATATTTATACTACAAGGATTTCAGTTCTGAGAAAATAATACCAGCTGAAATAGTGCCTTTTCTTTTCTAGGTTTCATTTACATAGTCCATTGTACATATAGGGAATCTCAGGCCTCGAGTTTGTTATAAACTAGCTAGTTGGATAAAAGATTTTGTTTGGCATTGCTGAGGCTACTCATGAGTTAGATGGTTTGATTTCTTTATTTTAATTCTGGAGGTGTATTGGTTGAGTGAGTGCTTGATATCATCACTGTCCATTGTCCAACATTAACCCATTTTATGTCTCAAAATGCGATTTGTTTGCTTGGAGTACAAAGATAAAACTTTGTAATTAGTTGTTGTTGGTAACATTTCTCAATTACAACTTTCAAATGCCAAAAGCACGATGGAATAATAGATGTTTCTAATCACTTTTGAGATGTGTGGGCACGGCTATCTAGATCAGCTTCTAATCACTCACTGTTGTGTCTTTATCCTATGCCACGAGCTCTAATTTTTGCAGCCACTGGTTTCAGCTGGTTGGGCCTAAACAAGTTCAATACTTCTTTTGGACCATCATGGGTTCATGTAAAAAAGAGCACGAATGCAAACACAAAATGTAATGGTTCAATGCAGTCGACCTGGAAGGCTGGGGTAATTACACAGTCAAATAAGTAGCCTGGCTAATAAAAAGTAGAGCAAAAATCATTTAACCAACCTTCCTTTTATTTCCTTTTTCAACACAATAATAGTCTGAGCAAGATATCGAGGAAAAGATCATTCTTTTAGCTTAACTTTTATTTCAATTTAAAATTGGCTTTTGGTTAATTACAGATTTAAAAAACACATATATGTTAAAAAAAAAAAAACCGAATAAATCCCATTGCAGACCAACTACCAGCAAGCTGATCTTTCCTAATGCCTCTTTTGGTTAATTGCTTTATCTTCTTTCTCTGGCTACTCCTTTAGTCACTAGGCAGCAGCCACCACTCTCCCTTTCATATTGTGTTACAATTCGCTAGGGCAAGGAAAGCTTGGAGAAGGGTTTTTAGTATTTTTGGACCCAGTGTGGTCACACGCATGGCTGCTCTGGTCCCCATTTCCTTTATATACTCTTCATCTTTTGTAAGAACCCGTATATTTTTTAAAATGATGTGGTATTTTTTTAAGTAGCCCATTCAAACATTCGATGATAGCTGCACCACGCACTAACACACAACCCATGAGACGCCCCTTTGCGTGGGGTTTATGATGACATCAATCCCACCCTATCATGACGTTTGTCCCTCAAGACATTAGTGCTCGTGCTTCTCCTCCATCTTTGCCTTAGCGTAGAAGGGCCTTTTGGTTTATGATGATGAGTGTTGTTTGAATTCATTCACATCTGGCACCAATGATTCACCCGTCTATTAACATATCATACCAATATACCAACCAAAACTAAAGGAGAAAAATTGAAACCTTAGTTATAATATCTTTTGCGATATTTGCAACATGTACGCAATCAAAAAAAAAAAAAGAGGATATTTATTGGCTAGCCACGAAGGGCAATTTCTTGAATTAATAAATGTATTTAGTTTTTCAATTGAATAATTTGATCAAGGTGGTATCTATGCTCACTCAATTGGCTGTATTTAAATTTCATATTGTGAAAAGTAAACTTTATATGAATTCTGTAATTTTGACACCATATTTAATTTGAATGAACTAATCAAGAGTTAAATTTAGTCCGGGTTTGTGATTTTTTATTTTTAATTAAATATTTTATATTAAGTTAATTTAAAATTGAGTTTGATATTTTTTTATTTTGGTCGATTTTACATGCGGTTCTCGTTGACATAATTTTTAGTTATAATCAACATAATTTTATAATTTGTTGGTATATATAATTCTTGATTTATATTATTGAATGCAATTATTTTTTTTATTTTGCAATTAAAATTTTTCATTGAAACGTTAACAGTGCCCACATATTCTTTTGTATTGAGACAAAAAAAATGCTCCATCCTGCAGCTAACACGTATAATCAAACTAGTAATTACCAAGATAATTATTGAATATTATTTTTGTATCTATCCTAATTAATTAATGATAATTTCATCCCATCCATCATGCATTTACTAATTATAATCTAATTCAATTACATTAAATTTTCATTGAATTTGATTTGAAGACAGATAAAATCCAACTTGATTTGATTGGAGTCATATACAGAGGCATGTGAGGGGTTCACTCACCCATCATCTCACCTCATTTTTTTAATTTTTTTCATGGTGTTGGACTTTTTATCTCATGATGCTTTGAGGTTTTTTTTATAGTTTTATGAATAGATTTAAAACTTAGAATCTAATCTATGACTACGGATGGGGATATCATATGATTTTTAAGCTTAAATTTGATTTTTGTAAAATGGACTAGGATCTACTATCTAGTTGAAACCCTTTGGATAGAGACAGTCCTTCATCTATCCGACATGACTGGGTTAAAATTGAAGGCAAGTAATGTATCTAGATGTTTGAATTGGATGTAGGTGGAGCAAAATATGACTTCAACACGAGGCAATATTGCCATCTTTAATTATAACCAGTCTAAACTCCTCAATTTTTTTTTTTTAATAAGTTGACGAGCTTGGGCTAGAGAGTTAGATACCCTTGATTGACGATGAAGCAACGCTTTAATCCCCCCCCATGCAATGAAATTAAGAAACGTGGGTTGTAATAAAAAGCCCTAAGTAGCTAGTATATATAGTTCATTCGAAGTTTTCGAGTTTGATTGTTCGGTAAGAATAGTTAGGAACTTGGAAGGAAATTAACATCGAATTAAAGCGAACCCTTTAAATTACAATAAAGGGGTAGTAACCAAATTGTGTGCAAGGATCATATATGCTTGCACTCCACTAGGCAGCTGGCTGGCTACAGATCATGATCATAAATCCCTCTAAAGTGGTCCAAATAGTCAAATTGAGATCAAGTAGCTAGGTAGCAAACTCGAACACAGCTCCACAACACATTGAAGTGGTGAAAATATTTTGCGTGCATGCGCCATAATTTTTTGTCACAAGACACAAGAAAACTTTGAGTTCTTTCCACGACTAGTCGTAAAAATATTTTCTTCAAGAAGATTTTGATTTCTTGCTCATCATGACTGCATATAATTTGTGTATTCTTGGTCTACATAAAATCTGAAGGCATGTACAATATTCTCGCGAAGTTCGCCTTTGTGGTAAATGATTGCTATTTGCTAGTGATAGTCACCTCCATTTCTAATGTTCAGTTGGTAATTAAATTGGAAGGAATGCGATATTCAATTAGTTTTACAGCCACCTGGCTGGATTTTTATAATTTTTAGAACACGATATTTGATTAATTTTATTTTAATAGTTTATACAGTACCATCGATTAATCTATCTCCAATCAGTAGTCATTAGAAGAGTTTTAATTAATTAAATGTTAAAAATCTGTAGAAATTAATCTCAAATTAATCATTATCGTGTTATGTAATTTTAATTAATTCCATCCCAAAATAAGAGTTTTTATATGTTGATTGAATTCCTAATAATGGATACTTCTATTCGTGTGTCCAGTAATCTTTCTTTCAATCTCTCTGTTAAAATTAGTTTTATTGCATGAAATGCGTGTATTATTAGATGGGAGATATTAACAAGCACTAACAGGGAAACTCAATTGAGAAATGTATGAAACATTAATTAAGGACTCAATTGATAAATATTTTGTTTTGGGATGAAACTGACAAGTGGGTAATAAATCAGGACGACATTAATTGTTGTTTTCCCTAAATAAATTGATATGGTTTTTTTTTTTTTGTTAATAATAAATTATTCTCACATTTAGGGGTGAGCAAAAAAACTAGAAAACCGATTAAACCGAGAAAACCGGAAAAAAAATAACCAAAAAAACCGAACCGAAAAAAACCGATTAAACCGATTAAATTTTTGAAAAAACCTGCCGGTTCGGCTCGGTTTCGGTTTTATAAGCAAAAAACTGAAAAAACCAGAAAAAACCGAGCCAAACCGAACCAAACCAGAAAAACCGAGCCAAACCAAAAAAACCGAGAAAACCGAGCCAAAACCGGAAAAACCGAGCCAAACCGGTTTGAACCTGTTTTTGCCCTAAAAAACCAAACCGAAACCGGTTGGTTTGACCCGGTTTCGGTTTTTTTCAAAAAAAATTCAGTTTGGTTATTTTTTTGATAAAAACCGAACCGAACAAAAAATATTCACCCCTACTCACACTGATTTCACATTTCATGACTAGATTCCTCTCTACTTCAATTTTAAACATTGTTGTTAACATATTTATCCAAATTCAACTTGTTATATTTATATAAATAATAGTTCCCTCGATGTTTTATTTCTTTTTAAATAATGGCATCCTCAAA
>Ga0325405_1008762_pt1 | contig 10003 bp, 4 predicted proteins | sample PopdelMetagenome_21_FD_205663 | JGI IMG/M metagenome (GOLD analysis project Ga0325405, IMG submission 205663) | Populus deltoides microbial communities from Bellville, Georgia, United States - Xylem-Control-R2 | ecosystem: Host-associated > Plants > Phyllosphere > Stem > Wood/Secondary xylem...
AGTGACCAATCCAACAATTAGTCCACAGAAAATTTATTAATTCTCTATTCAAATTTATATATATTGAGGTTCGGATGCACAATAGATCAGAATATTTTTCGGGAGTGGAACTACCGACAACATTACTTATATTCCTCCCCAATCCCCCACGAACAAGAATAAATAAACTTTTAATTCACAACCTAAGACCGTTTTTAATTAAATGCTTATGGGACAGAGAGTTATGAACAACTCCTGCTGACATGATCAAGCCTTTGATAGGTTGATGACATAGACAGAGAGTTTCGAACAACTCCTGCTGACACGATCAAAACTTTGATGGGTTGATGACATAGTCAGGTTAGTTGAGCTGTGTTAATGATCAACAACGTTTAAGGTTTATAAAATATTTTGATGTTACATGAGAGAAACCTTTCAGGCGACACCCATTTCAGGTGGATGCTTTTCTTGCAGTTTTCACATGGATTTTTTTGGTTGGTGCGATTGTAGTTGGTGCTTGACACAGGGAATCTGTACCTCAAATTTGCATGTTTCTCTCAAAGGTTAGTGACCTGGTATAATTTGTGTAAAAAGACAAAATCATAATGAAATACTGAAGACAATAACTTAACATGTACGGAGATTGACGAGGCGAAAGAGATGAAGTGGTGGTAAAGGCACCACCTAGGCACCTCCTCAATGCCCCATCACTTTCTTTTTTTTTAAACGGCTGTGTAGGTCGTAGTTTCAGATTAGTTAGGCTTTTTTCGCCGGGCAAATTGCTTTCACCACAACACTTTTCTCTCTCTCTCTCTCTCTCTCTCTCTCTCTCTCCCTCCTATCATTGAAAGCCTATATCCATATTGATTGAAAGCCTATATCCATATTGATAGACCACAGGTTGAGTTTTATAAATTTCACATCAACACTAGAGAGATCCTTATATATCTAGAATCATCAGAATATTTTTCAACAATTTTAATACCCTCTACGTGCCAGAAAACTAGAGTTGTCCAAATGTCAATTTGTTATTGGAAGGATGTTTTCCGGGATAGGATTGGAAGGATATTTTCGCTGACATGGTCACTGGCATCTCAAATTATTTTGAGGGATCACAAAATTTGTAAAGGAATTAAAGTCCAAATCATAATCACGAGTTAAATGGTAAGCATACGAAGATAATTAAGGTGATCGATCGATAGTGTATTGTTTTCAGAAGTACAATGGTGGTAATCATAACAGGAGAGGGATAATGAGAGAATCATATATATATATATATATATATATATATATATATATTTGATTATGAGAATCATAATGATAATAATTATAAACATTAGTGGTGTCGTTGACGGCGGGGCATGGGGATAATGATAAAAAGGTAATGTGTGGTTGATCCATTGTTCAAATGCTAATCTTATCCCTTTCTAGCCTTGACTAGCTTAGATTCCAGACGGCTCAACACCGAATTTGAATGAGAGAGGGAGAAAAAAAAATAAATAAATAAAAGTGCGAAAAACACTGTTATAATCCATCATATATATTATATGAGTGGATATACAGTGTTTTCCCCGCACAGTTTTATTTTGTTTCGTGTGATATATGTGATCAAAGCCATTCATATGGGAAAATAGTATAGTTAAAAGGACACATTTGTTGATTTTTTTTATAGTGAAAATATACTTTTTTATTCCCTCATAAGAATTTTTTTGGTGTATTTTATATTACAGTGAAGCTTTGACGTTAGTGCATTAAAATGATTAAAAAATACATAAAAACATATCAATTTGATGTTTTTTTTTAAAAAATAACATGAAAAGCACTCTGAAAAACATGTTGTAATGCAAAAAATAAACATTTTGATTTTATATGTAAATGAGAGGATTTTCTATTTTCTTATCCAGGGTTTGAATGTTAAAAAAAAATCCTAAAAGAAAATACTATTCTTATATATGGATGGTGTGAATAACCAACTATCTTTAAATTAATCAGGAAAAATCTAGATTTTAGTAAAAACACTAACCTGAGATTAACTAAAGAGAAAGCTAAAACATGTGCAAAAATCATTATATATAACTTCTTTTTTTTACTATGAATTTTAATAGTAAATTGATGATTTTACCTTTAAAAAAACTCTAAATAAATTGTTTTTTATAGGTAAAACAATCTTTTTCTTTGGTTTATTTGTCATTTTTTTAATTGTTAAAGGGGTGTTTTGATCTTTTAATTTTTTTTTCATAGTAAAATGACTCTATTACAAATAATCACTTATCTATGGTCTAAGATCTTTTTAGATATTTCATATTTTTGCTATAATATAATTACTTTATTATCCTTGGATTCAAATTTTCAAAAACTTGACTTGAGAGGAAAACTTATAATTTCATTTTTTTTGTAGTAATGTTTGGGTTATTAGGGTAGAGTAGTCTTTTTGAAAATTTTAAAAAAATGCAAAATATTGTTGACGCGTGAGCCATTTCACTGCCTTTGAGTGTCGTGAGCGGTTGACTTTAGTGGTTAAAAATGTTATTCCGCTATGTCATTCAATTCATCTTAGACTTTTCTTTTTCCTTGTGCGGCGCGTGTAGTCGTGGAACCTCTGATGTATTACCAATATCTTTTTCCTCTACTTTCTTTCTTTTCTCTTGCTTTCTGAAAATTCATGCCTAGCCCTCTACATTTTCATATAAGCCCTTTAAGTTATTTTTCTTTTGATTTTTTTCCTTATTTTTTTTTCTATTTGTTTTATCTTAATTCATTTCTTAAATCTTGTTTTGCTTTCAATTGCATCTTCTAATTTTTTTGTGTATCAGATACGGTCCTCATTCTTTTGATTTTTTTATTTACGATAGTTTTTGAATTTGTTTTCGTTTTTAATTTCAACCCTTAATTTTTTTCTCCTTTCATATTTGATGCTCATTTTTTTTTGCTTTGCTTTTTTTTTTTCAATCTCATTATTTAGCATTAAATCGATTGATAATTAAAATTCTTAATTGAACTTGAGTTTTTAATTTCACAGGTTGTGAATTTGAAATATTAATCTAGGTTTAGAAGATCCGTCCAGATTAATTGGCACGGTTAGAAATTTTAAATTTACTGGTTTTTTCTATAAAGACTTTCATAGTTGTCCTCCTTCAATTATTATGGACTAACTATTTTTTAATTGATCGAGTTTACTACTGTATTTTTTTTTTTACAAAGTTAAGTTACTATAATGTCTATAAACACCATCTTAAGAGTGATTTGGTCTATTATTTAATGTTGATAATGATTAAAAAAAATATTTTTTTCCCGATTTCATCTATCAATATTGAATTAGTTGAGAAATAAACCTTGTGAATGATTTTTTATGCTTTGTTTACGGTTATTATAATCTTGAACAAACATCTATGTTAGTATTGATGCTCGAAATTGCAAACATCTAGTTTTTACCATGTAATTAAATAAAAATTATTATTATTATTTTTTATTAAAACCCAGCTAAGTTCATGAATCAAGTCGCGTGTGACAATGATCATTCAACATGTCATTGTCTCAATATTTTAAAAGAAAATTCTTTTTAGTTTTTTTTTTTAAATTGATCCATGATTTTTCCGGTCATCTGAGTTTTCTTTGAACCCATTAAATCAACCAATTCACAATGAGTTAACTCTTATATGATTTAATCGGACACCCATACTAGACAAGAAGCAAAGTTAATGGATCTCAAGATTTACCTGCTTACTTGGATTTAATAGCCTTGTTAAAAAAATCCTGATATTTTTGGTGTTATTTCTTACATTTTAAAAAAATTGGCCCCATCTGAGACATATCACAGACCAATGTACTTGTATGCTAATTTTAACACAAGCAAAGGCTAGATTCCATCTATTGATGTTAAATCTATATATAATTTATATAATTGAACATAGCAGACCAATGATCTAAACGCTTGTAAATCAAAAAAAGAGAAGAAAAAAAGAAGAAGAAGCAATGTGTGGTCCCGGAAGGTCGACCTACCATTCGCATATTTCTTCCACGTAGCTAGCTAGCTATATGTATTTCACACACAAAGACTAAGGTAAATGTCATGTAAGATTGATTTGATTATCATATGATTGACTATATATATATATATATGTATGTGTAATAAGAATTTTTCACAGTAAAACTGTAGTTTCAGTCCCCCCTCGAGCATTAGTAATTAATGGCTTTTCAAAAAGGTAGAGTCGATTTTAACACTTGTATATATCCAGAGCATAAGCCCAGGATCGGTAAAATATCATCCAAGTGCTAAATTATTTGATGCTTTGCTTTATTGACACTAACTGAAGCTTGCTGTAAACGAATGAAGATCAAGTACCATTATTTTTCCTAACTTTGTGCTGATTTGACTACATATTTCTGTTCTTCATTAAAAAATATCAAGAACAATATCTGGAATTGAGGAGAAGATATTTTTATAATGATCTTACCGTTGAACTGTTGAATATATACAAGATCAAACGAAAGGACGAGCTGATCAATTATTTGATTCTTTCTTGAGGCTTCGAGTTTAAATTCTAAGAAGGTGGAGATGAGGAGTTTTATAAATGAAAAAAAAAATAAAAAAAAATTCTTCAATCGTGTGGAATTTCAGTGTCTAAATCACGTGACCGGAAAAACCCTAATGTCAATTATTTCATGGAGCTCTAACTGATCAATTTCAAGTTCGTTTCCGTTTTACTATATGGATCGGCTAAGCATATATTAGATGCGTTTGCTCATATATATGTGAATATTGTGATCAATTATGAGAATTCAAAGAGACTCTCCTCGATGCTAATTAGAATTTTGTTGGAGATTCGTTGACTCTCATCTTCTTATGCTTGACTTGTACAGAGACGTGGCTCCTGTAGGCCAGCTTGGCTGTGCTGACTTCATCGATGTAAATTCTTGTATGACCTAACCTTTTGATTTTAACATATGATTGATCTATTAACCTTTTTAATTTCAATTTTAAAATTACTAATACCCTAGATTATTAATGTAAAGAGATGCGTATTTAATACTATTTAAATAAAGAACTAATTAACCTCAACAGTACAAACATTTCCACAATATCCTTGATTAATATCATATAAAGAACGAATATAATTCCATTTATATATGGAATGTTTGATTTAATTTCCAAACGGTAAAATTCTAACTTTTAATTAAGTACTCCATAAATATATATAGTCATAATTAATTTATATACAATTTCTTTTTTTCCCCCCACAATAATGTCCAATAATCTTATGTGAATTCTACAATTTATCTTATTTTAACATAATCAAAATCTATTGAAATATTCTATTCTACTTATTAAATTTCAAAATTAATTCAAATAAAAAACAGAAGTATATAAATTGAATTAGCGCATAGAATTTTAATTACTATATATATATATATTGTATTTTTGGAATAAATATTTTATTGATGGATAATATTTGGATGATAAAAATAAATAAATTCTTTAACAAGGAAAGATATGCGGTGTACTAGCACGACCGTAATGTTTTTTCAAAAACATTTAAAGATAATAGTATATAATGATTAATTAAAAAAAATAAAATTAAAATATCCAGCTGGTTACAAAACAAGACTTTCTATAGCTATATTTTTACATATAAATGTAACGCTAGCTCTCATTAATATCATTATTTTTAAAAGTCTAATTATTATCACTTGTGAAAAATATAATCAATGATATTTTGGTGTATCTATATAAGTGATAAAAATAAATTATCATGAATTGTGATTAATAAATTATGGAGTGGGGATACTACAACCCTATATATCTAGTACTTTACTAGAAAAATATCATACATGTTTTTCTACCAAAGAACAAAGAAAATCTATTTCAACTTTTATTTTTTTAATTTACAATTAATTATCAAAAAAAAGAAACAAACCCTAGAAAATAAAGGAAAAAGATACAGAACTTCCATACACCCTCGAGTCACGGAAGAACTCGTTTAAGAATCAAACCATCGTGTGTATATAAGAACCTCAAAACCCCTTCTCCTCACCTACTCCAACTCCCCTCTCTCCCTCTCTTCCCCCCTCCCTTCTTTCCTTCGTTTTTTCCCAGTATTAAGGGCTAGATCTTGACCTCTCTATTCCCTCTTCTTCTTACTTCTGTCACTTTGATTTATGATCGCTGCTTCAAGTTCATTTGGAGTTATATTCTTTTATGTTTTTTGTCCGCTCTGTTTCTCTAATGGTTGTTGTTAATTTCGAAGATTTTTTTGTTTATTTGTTTTCGATTTCCAATTTCTTTTCTTTACGGATTCTTTTTTGATGGTTGCCAGTTTGTTTTAATTTTTTTCTAAGGGAAAAGATATCTTCTTTTTCTTGTTTCCGAATTTCCTCTTCTTTTGTTTCCCTACTTGTAACTATATCTATATAACCCACAAAAAAAATCTAGAAACCCCAAAACCATGAATTACAAAAAAAAAAGAGAGCCAGAGATGTTGGTTTTGAGTGATTTTGTTTTCTTCATAAATTTCTGGGTTTTACTGTTCTTCAGAGGTACATACAGGGTTCTTTTGTGTTGGGATCCTTGTAAACCATTTGTCAGTTGCCACTTATTCTTAAAAAGTAGATACATAGATCTCTCTCAGTCCGAGCTCTGTTGCTCTCGTGCTCTCTCCTTGCTCCAACTTTTGTCTCTACCTTTTACTGAATTCATGTAACAAGTCTTTTCAACAATCGAATATGCATGGACATGGATCGACAACATTCAACAGTCATTGTTTGCAGGTGCAGCATCATCAAGATTCACATTCAAATAGATGTACCGAAGCTATACAGCTATGTAGCTAGCTAGCAATGTATAATCATTGTAGGTGAGAATCTTGATGATGCTGCATCAGCCATAAATGACTATATATACATATATCCCTGAAGTAGTTGGATCTACGTTTTTCCGCTTCTGAACAAGGTAAAAGCCTCGATCCTTTTTTTTACTATATTTGTTTTACTTTTAGTTAGTACAAGCCTTAAGTAAACAGTACTACTGTGTGGTATGATTGATCCAAATATAGGATTCTATTTGGAATTGGAATTTGGATTTCCTTTTTATTGTTGACACACATGTGAAAGACGTACATGAATAGCATATACATATAATAGATAGCAAAGTACTGAAATTAGTCCCTTTTGTCGTCGTAATATTGGTTGTGATTATACTGGTTTTAAATACCCCTAGGAGTAGCATATATAAATTAGTCCTTTCATGTCATCTTTGGTTGTGATCATAGTAGTTTCAAAATACCCTTTAATTTGTGCATGTTTTAATGTATTAGCAAGGTTATTTCTAAAGATGAACTTAGTTCTTGAAGTTCAGAGTTTTGTTAGTTAATTTGAATGGCTAAAGAAATTTAGCCCTTGTTATAAATTTGAACTTTGTACATGCCATAGTTGTGTATGTGTTTGATTATTGAGTTCTTTCAATATTGACACTACGCTAATCAATGATTATCTTAGAGCTTAGAGCTTCCGTATATGCATATCCGAGCTTGATCGTGGAGCAACCTACAAGTAATGGTGGACAGCTTCTTGACACACTCCTTTTCATATGGCTAGCTCCTTCACAGATACAATCAACAAGATGATCATTCCTCGCTAAGCGTGCTCCCTTGAAACATATGATTAAGCAACCACATTTCATTTGCTGCATTAATTCGTTTCTCTTTTGTTCCCTTCATGATTCCAGATTCTATGTAAACTGCTATTCCTTGTGGATCAGTCAAAGGAAAAAACAAATGCGACGCATTTCTATGATCTTTCATTTTGCCTATTTAGTATTTTCATATACATTACTTGCTTTACTCACCATGAACATGCATGTCCAAGCAGCTTGCAGTACGTATACATATAAATATGCTTTTGTTGTTTCCTATTTTTGTCCGAATCTGAACCATTGCATAAATAATATTTTATTTGGGTATCTTGCAGTCATTTCCTATAGATCCCATCCTTCTCATTTTGGAGACCTTCTAAAGGAATCTGTAAGGAAATCTATGTTGAGCTTTAATGTGCATGAAGAATATGGAAGAGAACACATTATTATTCAATTAATTTACACAGTATCCCTTAAGGACATTTTTACAGTCAGACTTAAGGTGACTGAATGTCCCACACGCAAAACGGACAATAAAACAATAGAGAGCGTTAGCTAGCTGTAACTCAGCAAGAAAAAAGAATATTATTATGATTCTAAGTGACTTGCATTGTTTTTCCATCTTATTCGTGTAGTGAACATGGGCTCATGGTAATTTTTGGACAGACTTATACAGAGTTTAATTGTTAAGATATATAGGGTATATATATTCTCACCAATCAATTGGTTTAGGACTACTTAATTCCTACTTGAGTTTAGCCTGTTAATTAGGCAGGAGATATTAAGATTTTCCCTTAAAATTTTGTGATCATCTGTATTATGATATGCGTATAAGTATATTGTATATTGCAGAAGCTGCAACAAAGAGAATCATCTTAATTCTTGGAGTTGCATTAATGTTTGAACTTCTGCTTGACGCTTTTTCTCAATGGGACTAATACAGGTCAGTGGCTCAGGTAATCTAATTTTGTTTTCTGGTGCCAACAGGTGTGATTCCAGTTGGATATGACTTAGACAGAACCAAAAGAGTGCTCCTGTGTATGTGATCTAATACAGGTATTTCCTTAACAGTCATGGATTTGAAGAAGAATCTTAAGCCATGTCATGTGGGGGCAATTTGAGACAAAAACTGGTGTCAATTGACATGTGAAAGGCGAGAGTAGAGAATCATTCTTTCTTGTTAAGGTCCACTGATACATAGAATAGGGGGAAAATCAATAGTATAGTTCTACCATGTGATCATAGCAAATCAACTTTACTACGAATGCTTGTTTGCATTTGAACATAATGCAATTTTGGATGTGCATGTCAGTCTTCCACTTTCATCTGTGTGTGTGTGTGTGTGTGTGTGTGTGTGTGTGTGTATCAAGGTTTGAAATGAGTTTTTTTAACTAAGATCGCTAAGGGATTTTAAAAATTGTATCACAAGATCAGATTATAAATCATAAGATCTTACAAACCCTAAATAATAAGCAATAAAATGAATAATATATACCCTATACTCAAGCAATAATATTAGAAATTGATCATTTCTCTGGCAACTACTGCAACCAATTAATTTACCATTAATCGTAGATATGTAGTTTAATCGTTCTTGTGTCCATGAACTGCTACTTTGATCATGCGAAACAAGGCTTGGTCATACTGAACCAAAGAAAAATTAATGTTAGCTCCAGACAGGAAGCATTCTTAAGTATATCAAGTCATTCTATGATATAAGGTTTCGACAAAATAGAATCAGACAGGAAAAATTCTCTAAGTATATCAAGTCATTCTATGATATATAAGGTTTCATTAAAATAGAATCAGACAGGTAACATTCTCAAGTATATCAAGTCATTCTATGATATAAGGTTTCATCAAAGTAGAATTATATCAGAGACTTTCACAATACCAAGAAGGCCATATCATTGGATCATACCTGCTCTAAACCATCCACTTATGGAAGTTCAAAGTAGTCCTGATAACCAAGTTTTTATCTATATATCTTTACCAAAAAAACATCGAATTAAAAAAGATTTACGAATATAAATTTTCTAAAACACAAGCACATTCCAGTGAAGGCCCGCTGGATGTGGTGCTAGCTAGATCCAGCCACGATTGGGTGTGATAGTGTGCCAAGCTCTGGGTACGTACACTTAAGGAAATAAGTATTCTCCTAGGATACGTCCAAGAAAATGACCAAACCATCCTCCCCGAGTTACACCCAAAAGAATGAGTATTCTTCCTAGACACGCCCACGAAAATGACAAGATCATCCTTCCTGGGCATACTCAAAAGAATAATCATCCTTCCTGCAAATGCCTAAGAAAATGACCAGATTATCCTCCTTAAGCATACGTACCCAAAGGAATGAACATCCTTTCCGGAGCATGCTGAAAGAGATGACCCTCCTCT
>Ga0325405_1008763_pt1 | contig 10002 bp, 3 predicted proteins | sample PopdelMetagenome_21_FD_205663 | JGI IMG/M metagenome (GOLD analysis project Ga0325405, IMG submission 205663) | Populus deltoides microbial communities from Bellville, Georgia, United States - Xylem-Control-R2 | ecosystem: Host-associated > Plants > Phyllosphere > Stem > Wood/Secondary xylem...
TCCACCGGTTTAGCATAAAGCCATTGTGGAGAAAGAGGTATAGTGTTGTCTGCAGTCACTTGATCTGTAAAGCAAGAACAGTCAATCAATATATATATGAATTACAATCAAAAGACAATAAACTCAAGGTGGAAACCTGCAAATAAGCATTCCTCTGATACCTTTTGAGTCATCAGGCAAACTCAGCAGAGCCTTGTCCTCACCAATTCCTCCACGATCTAACATTTCCAATAAAAAAAACAAAGCATAAGTATTATTAAGCTGAGTAATCTATCACCATTCGGCATGAAAAAAATATACAGAAATTAACATCAAAGGAAGTCATGCAACTTGCATTCAATTGCAAAAATATAAAAAATGGTCAAAACCCTAAAGTTGAAGCCCAAATGGAAATAGACATAGCTATAAAAAGTAAGAAGAGATCGATTGGGAAAAAACAAAGAATGGAAAATCGAGATTAGAACCTTTGAAGGAGGAGAGGCGTTCATCGGTTGACTTGCAAGAGAGGAGAAGGAGATCGTCAGGGAGATTCGGCTTTCCGTCAGTCATCGTCGTTATCTAAAACCAAAAAGAACTTGCACAAATTCGGTACACACAGAGATTATCAATACAAGGAGAGAGATGAATAAAGCAGATTGCAATTGGAAGAGTAGAGATTTACACACAGAGAGAAGGAAATTACTAGGGTTTGGGAATTCGCAGATAGAGGGAGTAACGGGTAAGGGTTTGTGTGTTCAGTGTGTATTCGATCGAAGAAACACCATATAGTCGAGTGGCTGCGTGTTTAATTAATTTTGTTGTTTTTCTTTTTTATATTTCTTTTTTAAAAATTACTCCGTCTTTCCTTCTTTCTTTCTTTTTTTTTAATGCAAATGACTAATATATCTTATCTTTAAGTTTGCCTGGTTTTAAATTCTATTATTATATTATAGAATACTTTAAAATGTGTAGGTTTTTCACTCTTGCAGTATTTTTTTTTTTTTTTTCTTTTGATTTTGGTTTTTTTTTACATGTTTTTTTTTACCCAAAATTGATTTCTTCTTCTTCTTTAAAAAAAAAATTTTTGTTTCAAAATTATCTTTATTAATTTTTTTAAATATTGAACTAGTTGAAAATTTAACTAAATAGTATTTTTTTAAAACATTGTGAATTGCTATAATATTCTCATACATTATTTTTTTTTTATGATTTCTTTATTCGTTTTTTTTTCAAAATGGTCTTTGTAGATTTTATTTTTTTTATATTAAGTTGGTTGAGAATTTAGCTTTATAGTTTTTTTAAAAAAAAAATATGGATTGCTACAGTGTTTCCCCTTCATAGTTTTTTTTTTTTGCTGCAGTGTTTCCCCATATATTTTTTAAAAAAATTATCTTTATCGAATTTATTTTTTCAATATTGAGGTGGCTGATAATCTAGCTTTAACTTTCCCCATATTTTTTTATTTTTTTTTTTTATTTTTCTTTTTTTCTAAAATTGTCATTTTTTACATATTTTCTTTCTTTTTGTTTGTTTTTTTCAGAATTATTTTTGTTGATTTTATTTTTTTACTACTAAGTTGATTGAAAATTTAGTTTTTTAAAATAAAAAAAACACTGTAGCTTTCCTCACGTGTTTTTTTTTTTTGCTTTTGTTTCCTTTTTTGTATATTTTTTTTTCATTTCTTTTACCCAAAATTGACTATTTTTTTGATAGCCTTTGTCAGTTTTTTTATATATATATTAAGTTGGTTGAGAGATTAGCTTTGTAGCTTTTTTAAAAAAAAATACTATGGATTACTACAGTGTTTCCCTTACATGGTTTTTGTTGTTTGCTACAGTGTTTTTTTTTAAAATTATCTTTGTTAAATTTATTTTTTCAATATTGAGTTGGTTGAGAATTTAACTTTAACTTTAGCTTTCCCTGCTTTTTTTTTTTAAAAAGAAATTTCCCCACGTTTTTTCATTATAATAATAATAATAATAATAATAATAATTATTATTATTATTATTATTATTATTATTATTATTATGTTGTATTATATTATATAACTTTTTTTTTCTTTCATTTTTTCTTTTTATTTTTTTAATGAATTTTTTTTGTTTGATTTAGTTTGTTAATGTTAAATTTTTTTTTATTTAGTTATCAGATTTTCATGATACGAATCTCGGGTTTGATGGGTTAACCTGATTCGACGAGTTATTTTTTTCATTTAGTTTAATTTGTTAAAGTTAATTTTCTTTCTATTTAATTATCAGACTTTCATATTTTTATGACACGTATCCTGGGCTTGACGGGTTAACTTGGTTTGATAGGTTAACCCGGTTAATTCTAGGTAAACTCGTCATTTTTTTTTCTATTTAGTTATCAAACTTTCATGATGCAAATCTCAGGTTTACGGGATAACCTGATTTAAAAGGTTGACCTAATTAATTCAATGTTTTTTTTTCTTTTTCTTCATTAGTTTTTTCCTTCCTGTTGATTTTTTTTCTTTGTTTTTTTAATTAATCTATTTAATTATCACACTTTTATGACACGACCTTATAGCCAGACCCACATTTAGTATTCTTGGGTCCGGTGTTACAGCTAGACTCACTTAAACTTGGGTCTTGTAAGTTTAATTTTATTATTAATATTATAAATATTACTCTTAGGTTAGGCGTTGCAGCCAAACCCAAGATTTTGGGGCATAACTTTGCAGAAAAACCCAAGATTTTTAAATTTTTATTTTTTAAAATATTTTTTATGCAAAAAAAAAATGACACGCGGCATCGCGCGGGTATCAAAGCTAGTAGAATACTCTAAAACGCGTGGGTTTTTCACTGTAGCAGTAGTTTTTTTTTTACATGTTTTTTTAACCAAAATTGATTTCTTCTTCTTTTTTAAAAAAAAATTTGTTTCAAAATTATCTTTGCTAATTTTTTTAAATATTGAACTGGTTGAAAATTTAACTATATAGTTTTTTTTAAAACATTGTGAATTGCTATAATATTCTCATACATTGTTTTCTTTTTTTATGATTTCTTTATTCGTTTTTTTTTCAAAATGGTCTTTGTAGATTTTATTTTTTTTATATTAAGTTGATTGAGAATTTAGCTTTATAGTTTTTTTTGAAAAAAAATAATATGGATTGCTACAGTGTTTCCCCTTCATAGTTTTTGTTTTGCTGTAGTGTTTCCCCATATATATTTTTAAAAAATTATCTTTATCAAATTTATTTTTTTAATATTGAAATGGCTGATAATCTAGCTTTAGCTTTCCCCATATATTTTTCTTTTATTTTTTTATTTTTTTTTCTAAAATTGTCATTTTTTACATATTTTCTTTCTTTTTGTTTTGTTTTTTTCAGAATTATTTTTGTTGATTTTATTTTTTTACTACTGAGCTGATTGAAAATTTAGTTTTTTTTCTTTAAAACACTGTAGCTTTCCTCACGTGTTTTTTTTTTTTTTTGCTTTTGTTTCCTTTTTTGTATATTTTTTTTCATTTCTTTTACCCAAAATTGACTTTTTTTTTTTTAGATAGCCTTTGTCAGTTTTTTTTATATATATATTGAGCTGGTTGAGAGATTAGTTTTGTAGTTTTTTTTAAAAAAAGAAATACTATGGATTACTATAGTGTTTTCCTTACATGGTTTTTGTTTTGCTACAGTGTTTCCCCCACATGTTTTTTTTTTAAATTATCTTTGTTAAATTTATTTTTTCAATATTGAGTTGGTTAAGAATTTAGCTTTAACATTAGCTTTCCCTACTTTTTTTTTATTTTTTTAAATTTTCCCCACGTTTTTTCATTATAATTATAATTATTATTATTATTATTATTATTATTATTATTATTATTATTATTATGTTGTATTATATTATATAACTGTATTTTTCTTTCATTTTTTCTTTTTATTTTTTTTAATGAATTTTTTTTGTTTGATTTAGTTTGTTAATGTTAATTTTTTTTTATTTAGTTATCAGATTTTCATGATACGAATCTCGGGTTTGATGGGTTAACCTGATTTGACGAGTTATTTTTTTCATTTAGTTTAATTTGTTAAAGTTAATTTTCTTTCTATTTAATTATCAGACTTTCATACTTTTATGACACGTATCCTGGGCTTGACAGGTTAACTTGGTTTGATGGGTTAACACGGTTAATTCTAGGTAAACCCGTCATTTTTTTCCTATTTAGTTATCAAACTTTCATGATGCAAATCTCAGATTTTACGAGATAACCTGATTTAAAAGGTTGACCCAATTAATTCAATGTTTTTTGTTCTTTTTTTTCATTAGTTTTTTAAGATTTTTAAATTTTTATTTTTTAAAATATTTTTTATGCAAAAAAAATGACCCGCGGCATCGCGCGGGTATCAAAGCTAGTTAGTTTATTATTACGTGTTTCGCCAGGGGTCGAATTTTTTTAAAGTATAAAAAAAATATGAAGACTACAAAGTTTTTCTAATAATATTAATAAATTTGACTATACAAGTAAATTTTAAAATATCTTGAATCAGTTTTTTACATTATTTGAGTTTTTAATTAAATCATGATAGAGTTAATTTTATTTAAATTGATTGATTTTATGATTTTAAATAAAATTTTATTAGTTGGTAAAAATATGATATGACTTTTAAAAAGACTTTAAGATAATAATTTAAAAAAACAATGTTAAAAAAATAACAGATTGAATCAACACTAGTCTTCTTCGACCCGGACCGTAGATTTTATTTGGTTTAATAATTTTTTTATTTAATTATATAATAAAAATAGATGCTCATAAAATTAAGTATTAATATTAAAATAGACATTTATTAGAGATGATGATAATCCTATAAAAAGCAAATAAAAATAAATCATACAATCTCTTTCCCAACCAATTTGAAGGATGGAATAAAAAAACTAAAACCAATTAAAAATCTAAAAACTAAAAAAGCATATTCGGTTGGTCGTTAAACTCGTCAAACCTGTTAATTAGGTAACGCAGGCTAGCACACCAAACCTGCAAACTGGGTTATAAACTCCATTGGAATTATAATTTATTTTTTTAAAACTATATTTTATTTAATTATATAGTAACAAAAATAGACAATTACAAAATCAAACACTAACCCAATGTCAAGACCTTTTTTTTAAACTGTGATAACCTTAAGAAGTGAAACGAAATCAGTTATGAAATTGAATTCTCAATTAATTTAATTTCTAATTATAAAATTGAAAAAAAAAATTAAAATAATGTTAAACTCGTGAATCATATCAACCAGCCAAACATGTGAACAGATCCATTGACTTTATAAAGTTCAATAACATAATTTTTTTAAAATTATTTTTTTAACTGTATGAGAAAAAATAGATGATAAGAAAAAAAAATCAAATTCAATTAAAAAAAAAGACATCTCACTAAACTTGTAAACTAAAGCAACCTAAGTCACCTTGACAAACTTGCAAATCACACTGGCCAAAAAAAACAAAAAAAATAAATAGAAAGTCAAATTCTCAACCTCTCTAACATTAAAAGATAAAAATTAACAAAAAATTGAATAAAATATCATAAAAAACAAAAACATTATAATCCATAATACATTGGGTGTGGATAAATAGTAATTTCTCGCATCCTTTATTTTTCATTACTTTATAAAATTTAATATTATGACTTTTCTCTAAAAATATTTTAAAAAATACATGAGAAAAATATTTACTATAAAAAGTCAAGTTCAATTAAAAAAAAAACACTTCACCAAATCCATAAACCGAGATAACCTGAATTACCCTGGCAAACTCGCAAACTAACCCTATAGAAAGACAAAATAAAAAGAAATAAATTATGAAGTTAAATTCTCAACCATCCTAATATTAAAAATATAAAATCAACAAAAATAAATTGAAAAAAAATCAATAAAAACAAGCCAAACAAATTTTGAAAGCTTATATATATATATATATATATAAGTTTTTTGTATTTTGATAATATAGTATAAGTTTTTTTTTCAAAAATATTTTCCAATTAAAAATATATTAAAATAATATTTTTCATATTTTTATTTATTTATTTATTTATTGACAACAATACATAAACACTATATAAAAAAACACTCAAAATTCATTAATTTGATATTTTTCATACAAAATATAATATAAAAAGAGAATTAAATTACATCACCATACAGAACCTTAATGTTGACTCAAATTAAGAGAATGAAACTGGTATAACATAGATTAACAAAACATTAAAGGATGGAGCTAAATCACCGCAACCACACCCACAAAATAATATTAATTAAAATAGTTTTTTTATTATTATTGTTTAGTTTTTTTATATTTTTCAATTCACCCTTTAATTTTTTTAATTTTCTTTTAAATTTCATCATTCAATACTAGACTATTTTAGAAATTATGCTTCATATTATTTTTTCTTTATGTTAGGTTATATATCGGTCTCATGGATTTAATTTTTTCTTTTAATTATTTCAGCCTTCAACATTAAATATATTGGAAGTGGCTCCATGATTATTTTTTTTCGATTCACTTTCTGTTAATTTATCTCAATCTCATTATCAAGTCTCGAGTTTAACAAGTTAACCCACATTAACTCGAGTTTTTTTTTTGCCTTTTATTATTGATTTTTTTATTTTATCATTTATCATTAAATTGATTAGAAATTGAGTTTCATATTTTTTATTTTCTTTTTATAGTATCATCCTGATCTCATGGATTTTTCTTTTCTCTCATCAACCTCAACACTTAATATATTGGAAATTGAACTTCATAATTCTTTTTCATTTGTGTTTCTATGAATTTAACCTGATTTTATAACCCAAGTGGCAGGTTTAACATGTTAACCGGGTTAACTAAGGTTATTTTTTCCTTTACCTTCTAATTGATTTTTTTATTTTATCTTTCAACATTGAGTTTGTTAGAAATTAAGCTTCGCAATTTTTTTTATTTGTTCTCTAAGGATTTACCTTTTCTTTTCTTTTCGATTTTAAGTGGATTTGATAGAAATGAAGCTTCTTAATTCTTTTTATTTGCTTTTCATGAAATTATCATCGTCTTGTGACCTAGGTTGCGGGTTTAATATAGTTGGCTTGAGTTATTTCTTAAGTTATTTTTTTAATTGATTTTGTTTTTCAATTTCATCCTTCAACACTAAGTTGATTAGATATTAACTTTTGTGATTTTTTTTTGTTTTCTATAACATTGTCTTAATCTTATGACTTGGATTGTGGGTTTAACACTTCGACCCAAGTTGACTGCGTTTATGTTTTTTGGATCCTTTTTTAATTGGGCTTCATATTTTTTTTAATTTGCTTTTTATGGAGCTATCTCAATTTCCTAACCTGAGTCGTCAGTTTGAAAATTAGACTTGGATTATCGTGGTTCATTTTTTAGTCATTTTTAATTGTTGTTTTTCAATTTTCCCATTCAGTAACGCAATCTTTTTCTTTTTCTATTTTTTTTTAATTGCATCCTTTAATATTAGGTTATTTTAAAATTGAACTTCATAATTTTGTTTTTTAATTTGTTTTCCATGGAACTATCTAGGTCTTGTGGATTTAGTGTTTTTTTTATTTAAACTTTCAACATTAAATCTATTAGAAATGAAAGTTTATAATTCTTTTATTTGATTTTTTATGAAGTTATCCTGTTTCATGACCCATGTAACAGGTTTAATAGATTAACTCAAGTTAACTTGGGGTTTGTAGGTTGTTTTTTTAATTTTATCATTCAACATTAAGGTTATTGAAAATTAGGCTTTGTAAGTATTTTTTTTTATATATTTTTTCTACAGGGTTATCTCAGTTTCATGATACAAGTTGCAGGTTTGATAGGCTAACATGAGTTTTTTTATCTTTTTTTTTTAATTTAATATCTTGTTTTTCAATATTATCCTTCAGCATTGAGTTAATTAGAATAAAACCTTCATATTTTTATTTTATTTTACTTTTATAGGATTATCATAATCTGATCTAGATTGTAGAGACATATTAACCTGAATCGATACTATATGTAGTTTTCTCAATATTTTAAAAAATAGCATTTAATATGTCATTGTATCAATATTTAAAAATATTATAATTATATTTTAAATTTTAAATTATTTTTTTATTAGAAAACATATTAGTATTGCTTGAAATTTTTTTAAGTAAAAAAAATAAATTCGACTTATAGCGCAACATGCACCAATGATATAGTAAGTTTGCTATTAAAGTTAGGATACTATCATACCCCCAAACGCCAGACACATTTGATTTTATTGAACATGAAAAGATCCAAAAAGAAAAGAAAAAGGAAAATAAATGGTTACTAAAAAAATAAGTTTAAATTATAAAATACCCTCTTGAAATTTAGCGAAAAACAAATTTCCTCTAAACTAAAAAAAAAAACCCCTTGATTTTGCTCCTCGGACGATATGATTTTTTTTTTTTAATCTGTCCATTCTTTTACGATTTTATTGAGAAATTAACGGAAAAGCCCTTGAAAATCCTCTCAATTCCTGTCTTTCTCTATTAGGAAACATATTTTTAAATGTTGATAAAGAAAATGATAGGAATGGGGTGGATTTTCATATATATATTTTTTCAATTTCTTAACAGAATCCTAACGAAAGGGGTCGCATTAAAAAAAAAGTGTAAAATTGGGTATTGTTTAGTTCTGTAATTCAAGTTCAGGGGGGGGATTGTAAAATTAATCGAAAATTGCAAATTAAGTTTGAACAACATTATGCTCTGAGGAGAAGAGTAAGAGGTGGCACCGAGCAAAGTATTATAATTATTATTATAACAATAGCTAAAAGGAATCAGTGTTTTACTGTGGACTGCACAGTGCAATTCACAGTAAAACGTGAGAATTTTTTTTTTTTTTTTACTTTTTAGCTTTTTTTTAGCTGTTTTTTTTCTTCTTTTTAAGCTCTTTTTTTCTTTATTTTTTTTAATATTTTTTTTGTTAATGTTAAATTTTTTTCTATTTAGTTATTAAACTTTCATAACACGGGTTTCGGGTTTGACGGGTTAACCCGGATTTTTTTTCTGGTTTTCCTTTTTTTTTTTGCTTTTTTGCTTTTTTTTCTTTTTTTAAGCTGTTTTCATCTTTGTTTTTTTTAATGAATATTTTTTTGTTTATTTTTTTGTTTAATTTTTTTTATTAATGTTAAATTTTTTTCTATTTAGTTATCAAACTTTCATAATACGGGTTCCTGGTTTAACGGGTTAACCTGGATTTTTTTTCTGGTTTTCTTTTTAATTAATTATTTTTTCGAGTGCAGTCCACAGTGAAACGCTGAGCTGTCTTTTTTTTTTTTGCTTTGTTTTTTTAAACAATTTTTTTTCTTTTCTTTTTTTGCCTTTTGCTTTGTTTTTTTAAGTTGTTTTTTTTCTTTATTTTTTTTAATGAATTTTTTTTTAATGTTAAATTTTTTTTCTATTTAGTTATCAAACTTTCATTACTTGGTTTTTCACTGTGCAAGTCCACAGTGAAACGCTGAGCACTCTTCTTCTTTCTTTCTTTTTTCGTTTTTTTCTGTTTTTTATTTTTTTTTATTTTTTTCTGTTTTTATTTTTCTGTTTTTTTTTCTATGTCTTTATGCATTTTTTTTTTTGCTTTTTTCTTTGTGTATTTTTCTTTTAATGAATTTTTTTGTTTAATTTAGTTTATTAATGTTAAATTTTTTATTTAGTTATTAGATTTTCATAACACGGATCCCGGGTTCGACAGGTTAACCTGGTTTGATGAGTTAAACCAAATTTTTTTTCTTTTCTTTTTAATTAATAACATATACTAAAATTGTTCAGTGTTTCACTGTGCAGTCCACAGTGAAACGATAAGCTGTTTTTTTTTGTTTTTAATTTTTTTTGCAAGTCCACAATGAAACGCTGAGCATTCTTCTTCTTTTTTTTTCTTTTTTTCTGTTTTTTTTTCTTTTTTTTCTTTTTATTTTTTTCTATGTCTTTATGCGTTTTTTTTTTTGCTTTTTTCTTTGTGTATTTTTCTTTTAATGAATTTTTTTTGTTTAATTTAGTTTATTAATTTTATTTTTTTATTTAGT
>Ga0325405_1008766_pt1 | contig 9999 bp, 8 predicted proteins | sample PopdelMetagenome_21_FD_205663 | JGI IMG/M metagenome (GOLD analysis project Ga0325405, IMG submission 205663) | Populus deltoides microbial communities from Bellville, Georgia, United States - Xylem-Control-R2 | ecosystem: Host-associated > Plants > Phyllosphere > Stem > Wood/Secondary xylem...
AAAAAAAAAAACTTTCAATTGGCTAATTCAAGATATTTGGTCCAAGACAAACATCAAGATTACAACAATGGATGATCAAACTTCAGTCAATGTAATACATGCATAGGAAGGAGCTAGTTCTTGGGCTTGAGGTATGCAGATTGAACTTATTTTTCTAATGTATAGTTTTATATTAATGAACACAAGTTTTAATATGACTGTTGGATCAGGTTGAATTTTTTTAAAAAAATATTTTGAAGGTCTCGTTTCCTATAGAGTTAAAATTTTATAGAAATCAATCATAAGAAATACTTTGTGATAAAGCCCAAAAGTTACAGTTTTGGATTTGCAATATTTTCCTAGTTGATTTAGGAATTGATACGATCCAAGAAAAGGTTGAACAAGGAAATTCAGATTCTAGCATAATTGTGTTTACTGTCTAGTTTTACACTATTAAGAATAACTCTTAATCCAATAATTAAATCAAGTTGGAATTTTATCATGATTTTCTATAAATTTCTATAAATATTGTTGCACATTGATTTAAAATTTCAAGTCAATTAGATTATGGACTTGCTATTAGAGGATTTTTTTCTCCTCACAATACAAAGATATTCAACAATTTATTTTTAGGATTTTCTTAGTTCGATAAGAATCTTTAATGGGCAGTAACATGGTTCTAATTGTGGCAAGGATTCCTTAACGTTCCAGAATACTTTTCTCATAAAGATTCCTTATTATCTTAGTTACTTAAGAAAATGAGTGCTGAAGTATTTAATGGCAAATTAATTTTGGGATGAAATACTTTTTTGTATTAATCTGAATTATTTTAAGGTTTTATTTGTTTTTTATTTTATTATTTGGATATTCACGTTCAATTTAGGGCTTGTGTTTTATTTTGGGTTTGTTTTGGCCCAAAATCAATGTTTTAGAATTATTTTAGGCATTAGGTTTGTGTTAGCAAATTATTAGCTTAAGCCCATTGGTTTCTATTAGGGTTATTTTAGAGGACTATATATTGTTTTTATTGCTATAAAATTCAGCAACCATGATGTTTTGAATAAACTTGTATTTTGCATGACGCAACTCTTTTCTCTTTATTGTGACAAAGAATAAATTTGACTTATCAAGGTATAATTCACCTTATGAAAACTTTGCACACATCAGATTCTTGATTTTTTATAATCAACAAGATCAAGTCCAATCTCTAATACATTTGGTTCTTAGGTACATGGTTATCTTTAAGGTAAGGTTTCTATCCAAACATGATTTTTAGCTTTCTGAGGTTGTTTATTTACTTCGTTGTGGGTTTCTAGTTTGCTATTATAGGGGTTCGCATTGGTTACATCCTTTTTGTTTTCGTTGTTTAAATTTGTTTCTACATATATCTTCTTTTTATTTTTCTTCGTGTTTTGTTTCAAGTATGATTTAGTTAAAGTTGTCTTCAGTCGGTTTTGTTTTGTTTTCTTTCATTATTGTCTAAGTTTTGCATTGTTGGATCTTATGATAAAAAAAGAGAGAAAAATATTCAACATTTAATTTTATTGAGAATATCTATTTATAGTAAAAAAAGAAAAAGAAATCAACAAGATTGTAATTTTAGGTATTACAAGGGGTGATTTATTTGGGTAACAAGGTAAATTGAAGTTCTTAGGTTTAGTCTTATTAAAATTAGTTAGGTACCTATAATTTGAGATTTGAAATTTTGGATCAAAATTCCTATTCCATAGTATTTTTATATCATATCTTGCTTGTCTTTCATCTTGTTTTCCTATTTGTGTCATGTATTCACTGGGGAAGAGGGAACAAAGAAAGGTTATCGCTTAAGAATGCAAGAACCTATCCTATATGTTTGGGGTTTTGTGGCAAGAATTTGATAAGTTATAAGAACAATTCTATGAATAACAAGCTTCAGAGAGAGAGAGAGAGAGAGAGAGAGAGAGAGAGAGAGGAGCAATAACACAAAAATGATAAAAGAAGAAAGAGAAGGACAACTACTTTTATACGAAGTTATTGGAGGCGAATGTTAGCGATGAAAGAGCTTTGAAGACTAAAAAAAAGCCTACAAAAAATTCATTATACCTATTGGTGATTAAGGTTGCATCATCTTGAAGAGAGAATGAATGATATGATCCAAAAAAAGTTGAACAAACAATTTGGATTGTAGCGTAATTGTGCTTATTGTCTAGTTTTATGCTATCAAGTATAAATATCAATCAAATTATTTAATCAGGCTGGAATTTTCTAGAAGTTTCTAGACATATTATTGTATATTGGGTTAAAATTTTAGGTCAATCGAAGTTTGAAAAAGTCTTGCGATATAGGTCATCACATGCAATATAGATTTTGTTATTTGGTGTCTTTTGACTTGTGGACTTTATATTTAGAGATGATTCTTTTTCTCATGATACAAGGATATTTAACAACTTATTTTTGAAAGTTTTTTAGTTCTATAAGGATCTTTAATAGGCAGTAACATAGCTTCCAAGTATGATAAGGATTCCTCAACATTTCAAAATCCTTTTCTTACAAGAATTCTTTATTTATTCTAGTTATTCAAGGAAAAAACGGCTGAAGTATTTAATTTTGGATTACTATCAGGTTAAATTATTTTTTTGTATTCATCTAAATTATTTCAAGATTTTATTTTTTTATTTTATTATTTGGATATTTACATTCATTTTAGGGCTTGTGTTTTAATTTGGGTTTGTTTTGGCCCAAAATCAATGTTTTAGGATTTGTTTTTAGGCATTAAGTTTATGTTAGCTGATTATTAGCTTGAGCTCATTGGTTTGCAGCCCAATAAGGGTCCATTAGGGTTATTTAGAAGGACTATATATTGTTTTCTTTACTGCAAAATTCTACAGTCATGATGTAACACTTTCCTCTTTGTCGTGACAAAGAACAAATTTGACTTATTAAGGTATAATTGATCATGTGACATCTTTGTATACTTCGAGTTTTTAATTCCCTATAATCAATTGGTCCAAGTTTAATTTTCAACACCTTTGGTTCTTAGATACAAAGTTATCTCTAGATAAATGTTTTTATCCAAACTTGAATTTTAGCTTTTTTATATTGTGCAAGGTTGCTCATACTCTTAGTTCTTCTTTGAACTCTTAAAAACTTACCAAAGATTACTTTTTTGTGGCATTCATCCTTATATTTTCAGCTTTTGATTTTCTTATAATCAACGAACATGAGTTTGCATCCAATAATTATGGTTCTTTTGTTCAAGTGATCATTAGGTCATGTTCTTTTCAACTTGATTTTAGCTTTCTTGGGTTGTGTTCAATCTTGATTATGGGTTTTAGGGTTCTTGCCCTCTAGATTTGCATCTAGATGCTTGATATTTTGTTTATATTGTATAATTTGAAGTTAATTAATCTCTAAAATTGAATTTAAATCATGTATGTTGAATTAATAATTTGAATTACATAAATATATACAAGGAGTATAGGACCCGATAACAAAACGCCAAAATTCTTTAGTTTTCTGTTTTTGTATTTTTTTTGTTTATGGTATATTTACATTTTTAGTATTTATTTTAATTTGTTGTTTATAATAACATGCTATGTTGGGAAAATTTCAATTACAAGTTTATATTTGAATCTATTATTTATTATTTTTTGTAGTATTTGTTTTTTTTTTTGGGATTAATATTATGTTGACCTTATTGTTTGTTTTATATATATACATATATTGAAATTTATTATTTATTATGCATTTAGGATTTATTTTAATTCTAGTTTAGTAAAAGATTATTATGTTTATCTAATTGTTATAGATTAATATTTTTGAAAATTTTTAATTTTTTAATATATTATTACTTCGATAGATATTTATGCATGAGTATTCAAGTTTATATATAAATAGAAATTTATAATTTAATTTCTTTTTTTATTATTATATTTTGGGTTTAGTGTGCTAGACGAAAAAAAAAATCTTAAGAAGTTCATACTTTAATTTCCTTTTTAGTATATTTTGGATTCAATGTGTTTTAGAAATTATTTTTTTGCATTTTTTATATTTTTTTAAGGTTAATTTATTTTTGAAAAAATAAAATCACATGTTGAGTATTTATTTTCACCTAAGAAATCAACAACATCTTTTCTCATATCTCCATGCAGTCCACGTCACCCCAATATTCTAACTTATTGGTTAATTCTCCCTTTTTTTCCAAGTTTAAGTCCATTTTTCAAAGCCTTAATATTTTTTTTTTTAAGTTTAGTATAAATCATTGGATGATGAGTGTTATTCCGTTCCTAAAACCTTTAAAATACTCAAAGAATAATTATCAATATTTATTTAATAAAAAATAAATAGGTATATAAAAAGGAAAAATAAATAAGTATAGAGTAGAGTTCATCAATCCACTCTCTCGGATACGAAAGCGATAGCAGTAATTTAAGCAAAGATCAATAGGAAAAATGAAGCTCAGCCTTTCTTTTGGAGCCAAACTTTGTATTCCTTCGGGTTTCAAATCTTAATTCTGAGTAATAAGGCTTTACGTGAAATAATTGAGTGAATTTTTCATAACCTCCCGACCTGTTTATTATCCATAGGCCAATAATTGCATTTTGAAATGCCTTTCTAAAGGGAATACAAGAACAACAAATCAAATCACTGCAGAGGACTTGAAAGTCTTGTTTCAAATCCTTACAGTCATGGAGTGCTTCAAGCTTCCAATATGAAGAACGTGTTCTCCCAAGGCAACTTTCTTGCTTCCGAGCTCATCAACCACACTCAAATCCTTACAAACATCCACCTTGAATCCCACATGGCTATCTGTTTGTGCATGCAGGAAGACCTTCTCAAAACCCACCAAATGCTTCTGTGGTGAGTTGTGCACTGATGGGGGAGTAGAGAACAAGAAAACTGTATGGCTTCCGCTCATTGTTCCCGTGTTCTTGATTCTCAAATGCACATCAAAGGTTAAGTTCTGACAAGTCTGTTCAGCAGCAGCAACTGATTTGCATTCTGAAGAGTAACAGACATGATTTTCCTCTAAAGGAACAGATACTAGTCCAGGTGCTTGAGTTAGTTCGTGGCTGAATTCAGAATAGCTTAGTCCATCTCCAAATGAGTAAACAGTTTCTCCGGTGTAGAACCTGTAGGTTCTGCCAGGATAGCCATTGGAGGGATCTGGTCTCATGTTCATATTTGTCATTGGTACTTTGTCTACATATGATTGTGGATACCAAGTCATCGGTAGCCTCCCACCTGGAAAGAGATTCTTGGTTAAATTCAAACTCATATTCTACTATAATATACAAGCCGACCGACAAGCTGACCTATACAGATTTAGAATCAAATGAAAAGATCTGAAAAACTAAGAAAACACAATTATGGGATGGTTGGTGCGTACTTGGGTTGTAGGAACCAAAAATAATATCAGCTATGGCAGCTCCACCAGCTTCGCCAGGGTAGCCAACCCATAGGATACTCGTGATTTTGTCGTTAGTTTTCGCAAATGATACATCCATGCCTCCCCCAGACATTATAACAAGGATTACGGGTCCAGTGGATGCATTTGCAACTGCTGTTATGAGAAGCTGCTGCTGCCCTGGAAGGAGAATGTCCACCCTGTCACGACTCTCTGCTTCTATAGATAGATCGGCACCCATTACAAGCACCGTGGCATCAGCTGCAGCTGCTATTTTCTTGGCATCATCTACTTGGGCAGTGCTGCAGGCTACGTTTGAGCAGCCAGGTAGATATGTTGTTGCAACCAAAGCTGCTAGTCCTTGTAAAGGGGTTGTATATTTGCAGGGTGTACCTAAATCATATCAAAACACATCGTTTAACAAGTTGATTTGATGAACATTGGAAGTAATATGAAGGAAATTGGATGAAATAATTGAAGTTTTACCTTCATAGTTTCCAATCATTGTTTTAGTGACATTGGCATTTGGTCCAATTACTGCCAGGTTTTTTATGGCAGTGGGAGATAGAGGAAGTGATCCTGCGGTGTTCTTAAGCAACACAATCCCTTGCCTGGCAGCTTCACGGGCCAGCTCCTGATTCTCTGCTGTACATACATCTTTTGGTCCTAGCTTCCCATAGAGTTGTTTGCTGGGATCACCATCAAAGAATCCAAGTCGCATTAAAGTGGCAAAATTGTTGGAGACAGCTCTATCAATGGCCGACTCATTCACGAGTCCTGCTGTTACTGCTGCTTCAGTGTGTTTTCCCAAGAAAGATCCACAGTTGAGGTCCAACCCTATCAAATCGAAACATTTTAGCAACATAATTCCTTGAATCCCAATGGAAATCAGAAAAAGAAATTGCAAAACAAATCATAAAAATATAACAAGATATGTCCAAAAGTGTTGTCTTTTCTATTGTTGTTATTGCAAAGGAGTGGTTCGAACCACTTAATATACAACAAAATATATGATTATTAAAAATGTCATTCTAGATTAAAAAGGCATGGATTTGGACATCTCTCTTCAGACATCTTCCAAGCTTGTAACTATATAATTGAGTTCGATTAAGTTGAATTTATATATTTAAATAAAATAAAATATAATTTATTTTATTATAAACGAGAAATATTCAGTAAGGTATATCCAAATTCTCATTTGACCATTGTTGACAAATTAAAATCAATCTACCTAGAAATCCAAGAACGAATACCTGCCAATATAGCTTTGGCTGCAGCTTCTTCTGGTGTTTTGGTATAATGCTGGGAATTGTAGAACACGTCTATGGAATCACAATCGGTAACAATGTACCTGCAGATGCCCGGTTTAGTTTCCAGGAAAGAACATATGATATAAACACAATCAAATTGTGAACATTTTTGAAAATTCATACATACCCATTTAATTTCCATTCCCCTCGGATTACACCAGAGAGGAGGTCGGGATCAGCACAGGTGGGTATACCATTAACCTTGTTGTAAGAACACATGACACTAGCAACATTCCCATCAACAACACAACTTTTGAAAGGTGGTTGAAACGTATCATCCATATCTTGCTTTGTCACCTAACTCATCATAAACAAACTGTACGAATTTAGCCGAAATCATTAAAGAGAAAACACTATAATTGAGAGAGAAAGTGACCTTCCTAATAAAAAACAGGTGTTAGATTAAATAAATGAACATTACCACAGCATTAAAATGGTAACGATCAACCCCTTTCCAGTTATCCAAATCATAGGCTGTGTAATGTTTACAGCATGCAGCAACCTTAAGTCCATCTGGATTGCCATCATCCCTTTGTTGCAGTCCTTTAACATAGCCTGATCCATATTTACTTGAGAGCAAGGGGTCCTCTCCTGGAGTTTCCTGGCCTCTTCCCCATCTGGGGTCTCGAAATATGTTGATATTTGGTGACCAAAACGTCAATCCTGCCAATCCCACATTGTACATTGCTCTTGCTTCCGTTGAAACAACCTGGAAAACCTTGAGAGTTTTAACATATAGCCTTCAAATAATAAAAAACTTATTGGTTTCTTTAACCATCTGGGAAAGCATTTTCCACCACACAATTCTGGTTAGACTCAATAATCCTTTCAGTCATAAGAATGTAGTACTCGAGTTTTGCAGAACACAACCATAGAGGGACACCAGAATCAATGGATTCAACCAAAAGGGAGCTCGTTAAACATGAAAACCAGAACTCCTTTCCTTCTTCAATTCTTTTTTTTTTTTCAGTTATTTAACAAGGTAAATCCTCCTTTCAAGTCAAGAGAGCAGTAGTGGTGTCCAAAGGCTAGTCAAAAGAAGTAAATTATCCTTGTTTATCTTCAACATGATTCGGTTAGCAAAAATTGCAAAAAAAAAAGTGCTATAAATAATAAAATATAGGTGAAATATGAAGAATCTTCTTCACAATGATTATAGGTGGGATCAAAATAAGATTGGTGGCCGTCAATTAATTTCCATACGTTGCCGACGACTTCAGTCTCGCTAACATGCGAGCTGGAATCCACAAGAAAAAGGTGTACCGAACTGATACAAAAAAGTCTTCGGATCTGAAAGTTGTTTCAAGGGATACAATTACAATTCCACCTACTCTGACTCAGCATCACATGCATAATGTACCTAAGATTTTCTGCTTTTGGACCTAATTCTATTGATTAACTGTAGCGCCACCGAAATCCTCACCGTGAAGTTCCAATGGAACAATAAAAAAATTTCTTCTGGGCATTTCCTACAATGGCTGAGTGTATATTTCCCAGCATCTGGTTCTCTTCTTTTTTACATTTGGATAGAATCTACAAAGTCTCGAGTTCAAACCTCTTTTTTTCCGACAAGAAAACAACTTCCACCAAATCTATCTCATATTTCAAAACAATATAAAAAGAAAAAAACTATAATTAAGAAAGAAAGACTTGTCTTCGTTGCTAAGATTTAGGAAGTCAAGAAGAGGAAGAATTGAAGGGGAAAGAAAATCAAACAACATGAAAGGGAAAAAAAAGAGAGTAAATTTGCAAATTGAAACAAAGAATATAGAGATATGATATTACCTTTCCAATGGCTACAAAGAGAGAGGTGTTGAAGGAAGCAGCAGTGAGGATGACCTGAGGAAAGCTTGTAGCTCCGGGGACAACACTAGAGAAATGAGTGCCTGGACCGACGTAAGAAACTCCATGTAAAGCCTCCGACCACCATTCATACTTAGGTATCCCAAGTCTGCTCACACTCCCTGCACTATTCACCAAGAACAATATCTTTTCTTGCAATGTGAGTCTTTTCACCAGGTCTACAACTCTGTCACTCACCCCTAACGACGTGTTACAGAACCCAAAACTGGCCAATGATGGATTGCTCACAACATCACAGGCAAAAACTGGTGATGATTGTGCCAAAACTACATGGCTAGAAGAAAAAAGTAAGAAGCAGACAAGGGAAAAGAAGAGAAAAACAGAGACCTTAGGTACTCTGTTTTGGGAACAAAATGAGGCCATTCAAATGTTAAAGAAAGGAGGGCAAACAAGTGCTGTGTTATATAGAAAAAGGAAGAGAGTTCTTATTATTAATAACTATAAAAGAAGAAAAAGAAAAAAAGCAGAGACATTGTTTTCTAGCAGCCCGTGATGGATATATATGGGGAAACGAGAGGAGAGGAAAGCATCAGAATGATGATGATATAATAAATAATAATTGCATGATAATATTTTTTCGTTTGTTCTGACAGTGACCACTAAGAAGGAATCTTATGTGGTTCAAGAAATGATGATTGGATATGAACAAGTCCGTGATTGATTCATTCTTTCCTCAACAATGGAGGTGCATTTTTGTTTTTTAGTCCTATTCAGTACGTGCTTTGGTGGGAAAATAGAATGATGACCTTGGGAAATTAAAAAAACTGAAATGTCTGCCAGGATACACTGTGTTTATAGATATATAGATAACTATTTACTGTAACAGTATAATTATTATTTTACCTTTTTAATAATAAAAAAATCAATTATTTTGTTATTAGGTTTAAACGATTTTCCCCCCATGTTCCATTGATTACTATGAAATTACCCGTGACAGTATTTAAATATTTTATATGCACAGTCTTTAATATAAAGCAGAATTTTTTAAAATATTGATTATGAATAATTCAGTTACTTTATATTTTAAAAGTAAAGTGTAAAGACTAAATTACTCTTAAAAATAAAAATAAAAATTGTTATTTAGTGGCTTTTTCATCCTTTCAAACCGGTATTTTTATTTATTATCAAGTTCACTTGCGGGCGATTTGATCTTTTGATAAATATAAATATTATTTACAAATATAGAGTTGATGTTGCGATGTCGCGGTCGCACAAATTTATTACCCTAGCTTTAAACACAACACACAAGATAGTATATAGCAAGCAAGGGGTCGATCCCACGAGGAAGTTCAAGTCAGATTTTTATGCTAGATGATATACAATTTGGGGGGGTCTGGACGTTATCTAGGCTAAAGCAAAAGAAAACAGAAAACTATCAAACGAAATTTAATAAAATCAGAAAATTATCAAGAGAACAAACCTTGGTCACAAGCACACATCCACCTACAGAAATCAGAACTG
>Ga0325405_1008768_pt1 | contig 9998 bp, 3 predicted proteins | sample PopdelMetagenome_21_FD_205663 | JGI IMG/M metagenome (GOLD analysis project Ga0325405, IMG submission 205663) | Populus deltoides microbial communities from Bellville, Georgia, United States - Xylem-Control-R2 | ecosystem: Host-associated > Plants > Phyllosphere > Stem > Wood/Secondary xylem...
GATATCTATTTTAGTTGTCATATAAATAAAATAAAAAAAAGTTTTTTTAAAAAAAGTTATTAAACCTAGTGGAATCCATGTCCCAAATTGTGGATTTAACATGTTAACTTGAGTTGATTGAAAATTAAATTTTATAATTTGTTTCCATTTGTTTTCTATAGGATTATCGCGGTCTCAAACAAACATCCTGACGGTGGATTTGTGCTCGCCTTTAAACATCTATTTTTTATCTTATAATTAAATATAAAATAGTTTTAAAAGCAAAGTTATTAAACTCAATGAAGTTTATGATCCGAGTCGTGAGTTTGAACAGTTAAGTGGCGAAACTAGGGACAATTCAGTATGTTATTGTCTTGATATTAAAATGAAAAAAAAATATCATATTGAACATTTTTATTTAAAGTCAAATCATTTTTTGCTGGGCATCCAGGTTACTTTTAGACCTACCAAATTAGCGGGGTCATTTTAGTGTAATTTTTACATTATTTAATTTAAAACTCGAGCTAATTAAAGAGTTAAGTCGGAAAGTTATAAGATTTATTTGTTTAACTAAATTTAATGATATTGTAAAAAAAAAATCTCATGATTTGTACATTCTTTTTTTTATATATATATATTCAAAAAAAAATTTGGTCTAATGCGTGGATCTTCTGATGTTGACTAATTATCAAATTATAGAAGGAAGAGAATAAAGAGTTAATGATTAAGTTGAGATCTAACTCTTCGCTTGGTTTTCAATTAGAAAAAAAAACCTCACTATTCACTGATAGGCTAGTTTTGTCATCAGTGGCAGCTCTTATCTGTCTTTGTGTTTTTTAGTGTGTTAACAACCCAAGTCTAAATTTTGATTTGTTGTAGTTAGTTTGTAGGGGCGGAGCTCGAGTGAAATTAATTAGTACCAAAAAAAAAAAAAAAAACTAAGGGTGGAAAATACAAAAATAAATAAATAAATAAAAAAGAATTGAGTAATACATCAAACACTATAAACTTTTTTTAGAACTTTGTCCAAATAACCCATGTATATAAAAAAAAAAAAAAAACAAGCCAATTTGCATACAAGAATTTGGTACAAGGATACTGGGAGTGTTGTTGCATATGTTTAAAGTATTTTTTTTTATTTAGAAATATATTAAAATAATATTATTAAAATTATTTTTAATATCATTATATCAAAATAATTTTTTATTTTATCTAGACTCCAGTATTTAAGAGTCCATTGAACCTCAACTAATCCAACTTTTTATCTAGACTCCAGTATTTAAGAGTCCATTGGACCTCAACTAATCCAACTGGGCTAAATTGATCTATTAAGGAATAAAGCTCTTTCAGTGTTGCTGTACTTCATTTACAAGGTTCGAACTCGAGACCTTATTTAAAGGAAACAAACACCAATCACTTAAACTAACCATCATTGGTTATATTAAAATAATCTGAAAACAAAAAAAAATATTAATTTAAAATTAAAAAAATAAATAATAATTTTTTTTAAAAAAACATATGAAACACAAAAATAAATAGACATTCAAAATACTTGAAAAACTGCTAGAGATAGTTCATCAATGGTTCCTCTCTGTGAAGGTATACCATACACTTATGCGGAGCATAAACTATAACAAGAACCAGTGGTCTGGTGGAGCTGTGATATTGTTGTCCTTCATTAGCATCTTTTTAGATGAATGCTTAGCCATCTGAGCTAATCCCTTTCTCCCTTTTTTCAGTTTTTTTTAATAAAAAAAAGGTTAAAAAATAGTTTATCAAATTATATTACTAGGTAATTTTTTTCTAGAAAATAATATAAATCATATCATGAAAAATCACCTAACGATTTAAGCTATTGAGTTGAGATGGTTTTTTGACATAGTACCAGAGTCTTGATAATTAAATGGTTACGAGTTTGAATCTCATCATCCTTATTTATTTGATAAAAATTAAAGAAAAGATAATGTAAACTTATATAAGTTTTAAGCTCAAAAAGTTTTCACTTAAAAGTATATATTAGAAAATAATATAAATTATATAATAAGATCTCATTTAACAGTTTAAATAATTAGGTTGAGATGATTCTTTCTAATATTACTTAATTACTTTCTTGATATTTGAAGCATCCATATTAAAAAAAAAAAAAAACCCAGTATAAAGCAGTGAGTGAGGTCGCAGTGTTAGTTTTTACGGTTTTCAGTTTAATATAACTATGGAATAATATAATAATGCTTTTGTCATTTTATACAAAAATCAATGGCCTTGCTAAATTCATTCATTTATCAAAATTGATTCTAATAAATTAATTTTTTTATAAAATAAAAAAATACCTTTACTATTATTGTTTTTTTTGCTAGTCTAATTAAAAAGAAAAACAATTTATTAAACCCGATAAAATTATAATCTAAATCATTTATTTTTATATTTTTTTAAAACACACTTCAGTATCTTGATATTATTTTTATGGAAAAAAAAAAAGGAACCCGCAGAGCAGAGTATCGCGGAGCCCATGTCTAGAAAGAATTAAAATGCATACCATAGAGAACCTGGGAGGCCATACTGTAGGAAATGTTGGGCCCCATAGCTATATGGGCCCTAACGTGGGCCCTAACAATTTGTTTTTTCTAAAAAGGCCATGGGCTGGAATTCCTGCCTTCGTCGTGAAATGGGATGGCTAGTTCTTGAAATAAAAGCTCCTTTGCTGAGATGTTTAAAGAAGTTCTCTCTCTCTCTCTACACACGTGTGTGTGTGTGTTTTGGCCTACTTATATTTCATTATTAAAAAAAGATATTTGTAAGAATTTTTGACAAAGTTTTCGAGTAAGAAGGTGGTGCACGTGTTTTGGAAAAATAAATATTTTTTTAATTTTTTTATTTAGTATTAATAGATTTTTTTAGTTTTTTTTATATAAAGAATCATAATAGCATTTTAACAAGTGAGATTTTAATGGGTAAAAATAAAGTATTTTGAGTATTTTTTTTATAATTATAATGTTCTTAGTTTTTAAAAGTCTTGATTTATAATAAATTTTATTACTATTTTTCTTAGTTTTTTTTGGTCTAAACTATGGTATTTTAAAGCCTACTGGACCTCGATTAATCCGATCGAATTAGGCTGGTCATTAAAAAGTAAAGCTCTCCAAACAATAATGTGTTTCATATATATATATATATATATATATATAAGACTTGAATTCAAAATTTAATTTAAAAAAAATAAATACCGAATTACTTGAATAAACCATCGCTCGTTATTATTTTCTTTTAGTGGTGTGAATTAATAATGAAGTTGTATTAGAAGTTGCCACCTGAAAAATTATTATTTATCATTATTATATAAATTATTTTTTGCAAAAAAAATTATTATATTGTGACATATAGAATCTATGTAACATGAATATAAATACAACGACTTACTTGTTGGAAAACAAAGATTTATCTGAATAACTTGAATTATCAGTAAAACTAATGTTCTTGTACTCCTAACAAAATTTGAAAATTGGAATGACGCAATTAAAAAAAAAAAAAAAACCAAAGGGGAAGATGATTTCACTGTGTTTTATAGAAACATTTCACTATTTACTGTAACAGTGAAAATGACATCTATAGCTTGTTTTTCAAAATTACTTGCCTTCGATCAAAGGACATTTTTATCTTTTTTCTCACAACTTCTTAATTATTATATTTTCATTTTTTAAAATTTTAATAAATAATAAAATAATCAAAATACTCCCACTAAAAAAATACTGAGCAGATATATGTAAGTCTTGCCATTTGTTTATATACCGTTAAATTATATATATGTCATTGGGCCAAAAAACAATTTAAGCCATGGAATAAGGGTATTAAGATCCTGTTATTGATTTGATTAAGAATAATAATGTTATTTCATATTTAATTAATATTATTTTAATTAAAAAAGTTAAAGCATGCGCCAGATCACACACTAAAGCATGGAAGGCATCATACTATGTGGGTGGCACATCTGACGTCTTCTGATGGTGAAAAAATTATTTCTTCCATCTCATTCGATTATTTGCTGAAAAATTAGTGCAGAATCCATGGTCCTTTCCTTTTGCTTTGTTGGAAGTAAAGTTGATATATATAAATATATATGCCAGGTCTGGATCTGGTCTGGCCCGGATCGCCGGGATCATGGATTGATCTATCGGGTCAACCGGGTTTTGCTAGATTTTTTTATTTATTGGTCTTTCTTCTAATCTGGACTGGTCTAACCTTCGAGCTGACCCACCGGACTGGTCCGAGTTTAATAACTATGCCGACTACTAGTTGAATACCCATTTAACATTGTGATCCAATGTCTTTGAAACTTTTTAATTATTTTTAGTTTTAATTTAATTTTTTTAAAGTTTTTGAATGATATATTAATACAAATAAAAAATTTAAAAAAATATTTTAAAAACTAATTTTTACCGCAATTTCAAATTAACCAACAAGATATCACATGATAACCATCCAAATAACCGCCCAACATATATTTAGTGACAACCTAGAGCTGCCGTTAAATCTGTTTTTTATAAAAATAATTGTTTTTTATTTTTTTATTTTTAATATTAATAAATTATTTTAATATATTAATATAAAAAAATAATTATTTTAAAAAATAACCTCTCCACACATATCAATTAACAAAACCAACCTCTTCATGCCTAAATACCTGACAAATTTCTCCTACCAAAGCATCTTCTCTCCCTCCACGCGAGATGCCCTTCACTCCTTTGTTTACGTTTACTAAATGTGGTTGGTCCTGTTAAAAATCCGTGCTTTCTATTGACACACGACGCTCTATCACTATAGAGGAAGACTTCACGTTTTCTTGCTTTCTTTTACTTCTACTCTTTCTCTCTCTCTTCCTCTGCCAAGCAAGACTTGTTGTCTTTTGGTTTATATCAAATAATTCAAAGAAAGAAGAGTAAGAGGTGAAGAATTTTCTTGAATTCCTGACTGAGCAGTGAAGAGAATCATGGCTTCTTTGATTCTTTTCCCTGCAAAATCTGTTACTGGAACTAGAAGCGAGACTAACCCACCAGGGTTATTGTTCTCTGGTGGTGGTGGTCGTAGGCGGTCAGTGGTTCAGGTGGGGTTCCGGAATCAAAGGTTGTTTACAGTTCGGTCTGCTTTGGATTCTTTGGAAACAAACGTATCTGATATGAGTGTTAATGGTAATCCCTCAAAGCTTACTTTTTTTTTTTTGCTTTGAATTGCATTGTTTACTTATTTTTTGTGCATTTTTTTTTCTATCTGGGCTTTCTTTTGGTTTAAAGATTGAGACTTTTCATCCTTTTTTATATTGTTGGTATGGTGATTTTTAACTTTTGATGGTGTTTACTGTTGAGTTTGTTTAATTAGCTCTGAATTTTGAGAGAGTAGGTCGGTGAGATGACTTGTAAATGTATAATTGAAATTTAATTCTGTCATTCAGCTGCTATGAATAAATTATAAATGGGTGACTGTTGTCTAATAAAGATTTTCATCAGATCAAATGCATATGTTATGATGCCTCATTATGTGTGACAAAAGTACTGCCTTTTTATTTATTTAAAGGTCAGTAAGATGACATTTTTCTTCTCGCTGGCCATGCATTGAATTGTATGATTCCCAGCTCCGAAGGGGTTATTTCCACCAGAACCTGAACATTATAGGGGGCCAAAGCTGAAGGTGGCTATTATTGGAGCTGGGTTGGCAGGCATGTCAACTGCAGTGGAGCTATTGGATCAAGGCCATGAGGTATTTGCTTTTTCTGCTTTGTCTTGCGTGGTCATCTGATCATCTTGACCTTATTGAAACTCGAAAAAAATGCAAGCTTGTGGATTGCATATTTCAAACTTATTTATAGTTAAGAGAAAACTTGACATCTATTTCCTAGAAAGTTTGAATTGTTGTAATTTAATGGTTTTATGTTATAATGTAAACTGAAGATAGATGTTCTTTTTTGTTTTTTTTATCAGGTGGACATATACGATTCAAGGTCTTTCATTGGTGGTAAAGTGGGTTCATTTGTTGATAGACGTGGAAACCATATTGAAATGGGACTTCATGTTTTCTTTGGTTGCTATAATAATCTTTTCCGTTTGATGAAGAAGGTGAAGCAAGTTTCTTTGGTTATTGTGATATAACAATTTAAAATATATTTTTCAAACACAAAATACTCTTTAAATAATCTGATAGTTTTTCGGAATCACTACTCGATCATAGGTGGGTGCAGATAAAAATCTGCTTGTGAAGGATCATACTCACACATTTGTAAACAAGGGAGGTGAAATTGGTGGTATGATTTATTCTTGATCCTTATCTGATCAAATTTTTCTTTACAGTAGATGTGTGTATCATTGATTGAAATCATTTTTCCTCGGCTTACTAGCATCCTGTATTGTGTTATATTTTATCTTGTTTACCATAATTAAGTCCTTTCATAACTTGAACTTGATTCCAGAGCTTGATTTTCGGTTTCCAATCGGAGCTCCGTTGCATGGGATTAGTGCATTTTTGTCAACAAATCAGCTTAAGGTAATCTTCCCAGCATCTGGATGTTAACCCAAAAATGTCATCAACATGTTTATTATCCTTCTAACTGCTGCCTCTTTTCTTGCTTGAATGTCTCCTGGGCCATGGCACTGCATCTATTATGCATCACTACTAATGGTATTTAATTTCCTATTCTTAGTGACACCCTCACATTTTTCATTGCAGTCTAAGTAGAGTAGTTTTGGCATTCAAATTTTCGCCAGAAGCAAAAATTAAAAAAAAAAAGGTGCAAAAGAAACTATAAGGGTTTTATATGTCATCTGTCAACATCTTTTGGGAAGCTGAACTAGCTGGTGCCAAATTTCCTACCCCCTTAAACTCTCTTTTGATGTGTTATCTCGTGGTACTTTTCAATTTCAGACTTATGATATAGCAAGAAATGCTATGGCGCTTGCCCTGAGTCCAGTTGTAAAGGCTCTTGTTGATCCTGATGGTGCATTGAGGGACATAAGGAAATTAGATAGTGTAAGAATTATCTCGTTTCTCTTTCTTTTGATTAGTTGCCCAGGTCATTTTGTTAATGTTATCATTGAAATTACATTTTCTTCTTACAGATCAGCTTCTCTGATTGGTTTTTGTCCAAAGGTGGAACACGCATGAGTATCCAAAGAATGTGGGATCCTGTTGCTTATGCCCTTGGGTTTATTGACTGTGATAACATCAGTGCACGGTGCATGCTGACCATATTCTCATTGTTTGCCACCAAGACAGAGGCTTCTTTACTTCGTATGCTCAAGGGCTCTCCAGATGTTTACTTGAGTGGTCCCATTAGAAAGTATATCGAAGATAAAGGAGGCAGGTACAGTTGTAAATATAGGTTCAAAGTCATTACTTGTAAACTTTTTTTTTTGGGTCTCACAATAATTGATACTCTTTATCTGCAAGAGCAGGTTTCATTTGAGGTGGGGATGCAGACAGATAATTTATGATAGATCACCAGATGGGGAAATACATGTCACAGGACTTGCCTTGTCAAAGGTAAATGGCTTTTCATTTTCTGATTTTTAAACTTCATCCTCAAGGACATTGATGCTGTGATATTATCATTTACATGTTCAAATATCCTACCTTAAACCTGGTTACATTGCTCCAATTTAAGATCAACAGGGATGCGATGTAATTGCCTCGACATTGTTTTGATGAATATTTCAATAAGCTATGGTTATAAATTAAAGAGGTCTATGGAAAAGGCTTAAGAGTTGAAGACAAATTATTTAATCTGCACCTTTTGATGAATGAATAGGAAATTAATATCTTATTCTCTGTCTAACTCCCCAAGCACATGTTTGTGGGTTTGCAATTGGAGAATTGGTGGAATTATTTTCTTCAGAATGATACATGGAATTTGGTGCTTATAAGGTTCAGAAATTAAAATCTTCAGTCTATATGCGACAAAGAATTTGTTAAGTTGAACCTGGCCAAATTAATAGATGGAAGGAAATGGAGTGTGCAAGGATATGCCATTGATATGTTATGATAGATGTGTCATTGTGGTCCTGTGGCTGGGTCAAGACCTGTGCATCAAACAATTTGGAAACCAGATTATTTATGTGCATTTTGGAGGTCTCTGTGTGCTATTTTTATCTTCCACCAGTGTTTGTAAGGTCTTCATTCATGAAACATTACATTCATATCATTGCAGGCTACAGATAAGAAAGTTGTAGCAGCTGATGCTTATGTTGCAGGTATACAGTCATATATGCCCTCTCTCTTTCTTCATATCTTGTATCAATTGTGCATTGATGATCTTTTGTCATTCTATGGTTTGATTTGATGGTAGCTTGTGATGTCCCTGGAATTAAAAGACTACTTCCGTCCCAGTGGAGGGAATCAAAATTCTTTGATAATATTTATGAGCTAGTGGGAGTACCTGTTGTGACAGTACAACTTAGATACAATGGCTGGGTTACAGAGTTGCAAGATCTAGAACAATCAAGGTGAATTTCTATCTATGCTGATGCTCTGATTGTGAAAGCAGGATGCTTTTTTCAATGACCAAGAATATCATCTGCTTTGGTTTTTTTTGAGACTACACACGACATTTTTCCAATAAGCCCTTGCTTCTTTCAATTGGCAGGCAGTTGCGACAAGCTTCTGGCTTAGATAACCTCCTGTACACTCCAGATGCAGATTTTTCTTGTTTTGCTGACCTAGCACTCACTTCTCCAGAAGATTACTACATTGAAGGACAAGGTTCATTGCTCCAGTAAGAAAACAAATATCTCTACTCCAGTATATTGCTGTTAGTTTCTGCTTTATAAGGGAATGACAATCTACCTTACATATCCCTAGATGTATCTTTTATTTTTCCATCCTTATCTGTATTCACAAATATTATATGTTTCAGATGTGTTCTGACACCAGGAGATCCTTACATGCCCTTGACAAATGATAAAATCATAGAGAGAGTTTCAAAGCAGGTTTGTAGCATTTAAACATTATCTCTGACACCTAAAATCATCTACTATCTATGGTCCTAAGCCCTATTACATACACTGGGAAGTTATGCAAAAACATAACGTGGGTAGTGTTTGATCAAACTATCCAGGCTTTAGTAAATTCTGATCCATTCAGCTTGAAGAGTGCTTATCCGCAAGGCTTCTTTCGTTTCTATAAGTTTTTTGCATAAGGGCACATGCACATTCTTTCAAAGTGTAAACTTGGCTTCAGATTGAAGTAATTATGCATTGAAAATGTGCATTTTGTATGTTCTTGACTGTGCAAACAACTTACACATATTTTTATGAATAAAGAAAACATCTCTGTTAATTTTAGGACATCATTCCCAGCTAGTTTGGCACCGCTAAAATTCCAGACTGTGTGTGTACGAAGTAACCAGGCCTTAATGCAAGTCCTTTTTGGCTCTGATACCACCTGCAGTTGCTCTTTTGTGTGGATATGGGTTCTTGGTAGTCCAAAAGCCAGTTAGAGATGAAAGGTTTACATCATCACAGATGGTTAGCTTGAGTTAATGTGCTTTCATTATAAAAAGATGGCTAAAATAATGCTCTCCTAACTTTCATTGTTGGTAGTTTATTCTTATTTGAGTATTGAATTATCATTTGATGAATCCATTTATTGTTGTGCAATATTCTCATTGTTTGCTCTTATTTTTTTAATTTAAATAACCAGGTCCTGACTTTATTCCCGTCATCCCAAGGTCTAGAAGTAACCTGGTCTTCCGTTGTAAAAATCGCTCAATCTTTGTATCGTGAAGGACCTGGCAAAGATCCCTTTAGACCTGATCAGAGGACACCTGTGAAGAATTTCTTCCTTGCTGGTTCATATACGAAACAGGTAACTCAAATTTCCCTAGACCCTTGAGCTTGATAGAAAAGTAGCTTTAGTGCTTGCCTCCACAGCTTTCAGTATAAAAACAACCTGTTAATTAAAAGGGAGCAACAAAAGCAACCAGAGAGATAAGCAATACTTGCTTTATTTGAGTGAAAATGTGAAAAAAAAACTAATAAATT
>Ga0325405_1008772_pt1 | contig 9995 bp, 1 predicted proteins | sample PopdelMetagenome_21_FD_205663 | JGI IMG/M metagenome (GOLD analysis project Ga0325405, IMG submission 205663) | Populus deltoides microbial communities from Bellville, Georgia, United States - Xylem-Control-R2 | ecosystem: Host-associated > Plants > Phyllosphere > Stem > Wood/Secondary xylem...
TTTATAACAGCCACTCGCTGGTTATAACAACTTTCATCTTCATCCTGCGAGTTCTACATGTATTTTTTTTCATCGGTGGCTAGGTTGGATCTTTAACTATATTATTTTCCTCTCATCCCACAAAAAATAAAATAAACTATAGTCATTTGTATTCGAAAATAATACTACGCTTGCTAGTATTAACATGGTTAGTGTTAAAGAATCAATTTAATCCAATAAATTAATTTGTTAGGTGAAATTTTAAGATATAATTTATATTATTACTTCACACACTTACTCGAGTGAAAATCTTTTGAACTTGAAACTTGCACAGATTCACATTATCGTAACCATTTGATCGTCAAGGCTCTAATACTAGTATGAGTGTTTGTTTTAGCTTTTCTAGTTGAGTACAGCCCAATTATGAACAAAACTTAACCACAAAAGATAATTTTTCTCGTTTTTTTATGGGTCCCACACACAAAACTCAATTGCACCTCTAAAACAAACACACACAAACCAATTCAACTAAAAAATTTAAGTTGTTAAATTAGATCTCAATAGATGATTCATATTATTCTCTAACATGTCTCTTAAAGTGAAATTCGTTTCGGTTTAAAACTTGCATAAACTCAAAGTCGATAAATAATATCGAAAAATGATTTCAATCCAATAACTTAATTTAAATTATTAAATAAAATTTTATAATATAATTTATACTATTTCCTATGCATTATAATAAATACGAGATGATATGCCCGCGCGCTGCTGTGGGCTTATAAAAAAAATGCACTTGATAGTGTTATAATTGTGAACCAGCGCTAGATAAGTAATAGAAATTAAAGGTATAATGAAGCAAATATTTCATGACGGGAAAAAAAAATTGTGTTGGTGATCAAAAATTTAGAGACTGAACAAAATAATTTGTAACAATCTACAGTGTTTTGTAAGGAAAGATACAGTGTTTTCGCCACATGATTTAGCTTTTCAGTTAATACAAAGCTAAATTCTCTACCAACTTAATATTAAAAAAAAACCAACAAAGATAATTTTGGAAGGAGAAAAACCCATGAGAAAAAAACGTTGTAGCAATTGACAATGTTCTGTGAGGAAAACTATAGCGCTTTTCCCAATAAAATAAAATAAAATAACCATTTAGAGAAATATTGTAGCAATCCACAGTGTTTTGTGAGAAAAACTACAACGCTTTCCTTATATGATTTAGCTTTATTGTAATTATAATTCTTAACCAACTCAATATTTAAAAAAAAATCGACAAAGATAATTTTGAAAAAAATCATAAAAAAATCACATGGGAAAACACTGCAACAATTCACAGTGTTTTAAAGAAAAAAATTACATAGCTAAATTCTTAATCAGTTCAATATTTTTTTTAAAAAATCGATAGAGACAATTTTAGAAAAAAAATAACAAAATAAACACCAAAAAAAAGAAAAAAATCATGTTGGAAACACTGTAACAATTCACAATGTTTTGTGATGAAAGCTACAGTGCTTCCCTACATAATTTAGCCTTATTTGTAATGACTTGTAATTGTAATTCACAAACAATTCAATATTAAAAAAATATAATTAAAAAATATAATTTGAAAAAAATTATAACAAAAAAAAAACCAAATCAATGTATGATTCATATTATTCTCAACTTTCACCTCCAAAACAAACACACACAAATTAATTTAACTCAAAAACTTAAGTTGTTAAATTAAATCTCAACGTATGATTCATATTATTCTCTAACATGTCTCTTAAAGTGAAATTCATTTCGGTTTAAAACTTGTATAAACTCAAAATTAATAAATAATATCAAAAAATAAATCCAATCCAATAACTTAACTTAAATTATAAAATAAAATTTTATAATATAATTTATATTATTTCCTACGTATTATAATAAATAGTATCTCTTGCCTCTAACTTATTGGTGTTGGATTTTTAATTTCTTGCAGTGCTTGCCCATCAAGGAATAGAAGAACCCACGAAGTACATGAAACTATAAGTATATCCCACATAAGCATAGTCTTATCAAGGATGTGATGAGGTAATTGCTGATGCTAAAATAAGTTTTGATTTTTCTCTCGAGGTTTTGAAAAAAAATTACTTCAATTATTGAATAAATGGCCTGTTCATATACATATTTTGCTCATGGCCCCCGTTATTGAATTTAATTTTTAAATTGACTCGATATTCTTTTATATAGGCTCCGAGTTGCTGAATCCCCATGGATAATTACCAAAATTATCTTCTAAAAAAATATTTTATCCATAAAACTCATCAAATTGTTTTTATAACTGAAAATCTAAAACAAGATTTTCATACCAGGAAATTTACACATCCAGTCTCACTTGGCACTGTAACCAATTTGGAATGTTTTGTGTGTGGAATTTTATTTTAGAATTACATTAGACAAATATCTTGATGAGCTTTTTCTATAAAATTTCTTACAAGGCTCTGCATACTGTGTTAATAAAATTTAATTCATATATAAATTTATATTTTAAGTATAATAAAATTTATATCTTGCAAGGGCAGTTTTTAAAACAATGCTAAAATTTTATATATGCGAAAGCATGTAAAGAAAGAAAAAAAATACTTCAACGTGTAAAACTATACTAATATAACACGAAAGAATTTGATTAAAAAATAAAATTAAATGGTAAAATAAAAAAAAATTGGGATAAATAATAATATTAAGAGTTTATTTGATATTGTAATATTGAGTGTTTTTTAAAGTATTTTTTATTTAAAAATATATTGAAATAATTTTTTTTTAATTTTTAATATTAACACATTAAAACATGATATAAAAATATTAATTTAAATAAAAAATTAATAATTTTTATTTGAAAAAAACATAATTTTACCATATGCTGTTTTAATGGCCACTTGAATTAAGGAAAAGAACGCTGATCCCCGAGGCATCTGCCACAGTAGCCTGTGAGATGGCATTAATTAGCACATTGTCCGAGTACAGGCCCAGGTTACAGTGTTCAGTCGTCGTCTACAGAATCAATCCACAAGGAAATGGACATGCAGTGGTCTAAAAAAATAAAAAGATAGAGGATAAAAAATAGAAAATAGAAAATATTAAAAACACAATCGATAAAAATAAAATCATCACATAAATATCAACAACTCGGAAGAAAAAACTAAACTTCGACCACTATAATTTTTACTGATACGCGCATCACATATTTATCCTCGGGAGATAAACATGTCCTTCTCGAGGACACCTCCGTGTGGTTATTGAAGCATTATCGTATCGGACCCCTCGCAGCTCTCCCACATGCTAACTGTTAGGTCACACGGTGATAGGTCCACCACACCCCTTCAAGTCCTGGTACGACAACACTTCACCCCTTCAAGTCTTGGTACGACAACACTTGTTAAAAAAGATATCTTGAATGGTTTGAATATAATTGTGATTTTAGATTATTTTTTTGTTGTATATAAATGCTATTTAAAATAGTTGTTGTATGGTGAATATTTCAAAAAATATATATATATATAAATTAATTAACCTATATAAAAGTTAATAGTTTTTTTTTTTTATAAAAATTCAATAACTAAAAGATAAGATTTAAGATTGAATAACTAAAAGAAAATAAGAGATGAAGGTACTGTAATCGGAGAGAGAAATAAAAAAAGAAAAAATAGGTCATCAACAATATATTTGAAGTCTATTTTTTACACGCATGGTATCACTAGAAAAATCTTAACAAAACGATTCTAAGTACACATTGAAAAAACATAAAATAAATTTACAATTAACCATAAATTAACCCCAGACAAAACTTATAATAAATCAAAACCATGTTTAATAGTCTTTTTAAGGTGTGGTTAAAATTATCTCATCAAGATCTTTCTAACGATTCTGAATGTGTCTAAAACAGAGTTCCAGTGTGACCCATTCTTTTTTTTATCATTGGATCTTGAATTTCATTTCTTACTATTTGAAATAGTTGTTGTATAATGAATATTTCAAAAAAAATTATAAATTAATTAACCTAAATAAAATTTAATAATTTTTTATAAAAATTCAATAACCAAAAGAAAAGATTTAAGATTCAATAACTAAAAAAAAAAAAGAGATGAGAGTAATGTGATATGAGAGAGAAATAAGAAAAGAAAAGAAAATAGGTCATCGGGAATACATTTGGACTTTGTATTTTACACACATGGTGCCATTAAAAAAATCTTAACAAAACGATTCTAAGTACACATTGAAAAAACATAAAATAAATTTACAATTAACCATAAATTAACCCCGGACAAAACTTATAATAAATCAAAACTATGTTTAGTAGTATTTTAAAGTGTGATTGAAATTATCCCATGAAGATCTTCCTAACGATTCTAGATATGTCAAAAACAAAGTTCCGACCAGGGTGACCCATTTATTTTTTTATCATTGGATCTTGAATCTCATTTCTTACTATTTTAAATAGTTGTTGTATAGTGAATAGTTCAAAAAACATTATAAATTAATTAACCTAAATAAAAGTTAATAATTTTTTTATAAAAATTCAATAACCAAAAATAAGATTTAAGATTCAATAACTAAAAAAAAAAAAGATGAGAGTAATGTGATAGGAGAGAGAAATAAGAAAAGAAAAGAAAAAATAGGTCATCGGGAATACATTTGGGCTCTGTTTTTTACACACATGGTACCATTGAAAAACTCTTAACAAAACGATTCTAAGTACACATTGAAAAAACATAAAATAAATTTACAATTAACCATAAATTAACACCTGATAAAACTTATAATAAATCAAAACCATGTTTAGTAGTCTTTTAAGGTGTGGTTAAAATTATTTTATCAAGATCTTTCTAACAATTCTGAATATGTCTAAAACAGAGTTCCAGTGTGACCCGGGTGACCCATTCTTTTTTTATCATTGGATCTTGAATCTCATTTATTACTATTTGAAATAGTTGTTGTATAGTGAATATTTCAAAAAAAATATAAATTAATTACCCTAAATAAAAGTTAATAATTTTTTTATAAAAATTCAATAACCAAAAGATAAGATTTAGGATTCAATAACTAACAAAAAATAAAAGCCGGCAGTAATGTGATAGGAGAGAGAAATAAGAAAACAAAAGAAAAAATAGATCATCGGGAATACATGTGGACTCTGTTTTTTACACGCATGGTACCATTAAAAAAATCTTAACAAAACGATTCTAAGTACACATTGAAAACACAAAATAAGTTTACAATTAACCATAAATTAACCCCGGACAAAACTTACAATAAATCAAAACCATGTTTAGTAGTCTTTTAAAGTATGATTGGAATTATCTCATCAGGATCTTTCTAATGATTCTAAATATGTCAAAAACAAAGTTCCAGTATGACTTGGGTGACCCATTTATTTTTTATCATTGGATTTTGAATCTTATTTCTTAGCTATGAGATATTTATAAAATTTTGGTTTAACTTTTATGAATGTTAATTAAATTAAGAGGGACATGGTTTTTAGAACAACTGTTTTTTCCAATAACAATTGTATTCCAACTATATTATTTTTTCTCATATTTTTCTACAATTGCGTTATTTTTTTTTGAAACTTCCATGAAAGTATATTAGAATTTTAAAAATTAATTAACCTAAGTAAAAATTAATAATTGTTTAGTATAAAATTTAATAGCCAAAAAATGAGATTAAAGATACAAATACCAATAAAGAAATAGGAGATGAAAGTGATTTGGCAAGAGAGAGAAATGAGGAAATACAAGCAAGGAGAAAAAAAGGTTGTTAGGGACACATCTGGACTTTATTTTTGACATACCTGATCCTGTTACAAAGATCTTAATGAAACGATTCTAAATACACATTAGAAAAACATAAAATAAGATTGTAATTAATCATAAATTAACTCAAAACAAAATTTCTAACAAATCATGACAATGTTTGGTGGTCTTTTAAGGTTAGGTTAGAATTATCTCATTAAGATCTTTCTAACATAACTAAATGTGTCGAAAACTAAGCTCCAACGTATCTCGGCTGATGCATTCTCGTTTCGTCATTGAATCTTGAATTTCATTTATTAGCCATTGAATCTTCATAAAATTATGAGTTGACTTTTTATGCATGTTAATTAAATTAAAAGAAATATAATTTTTGAAACAACCATTATTCCCAATTTCTTTTTTGTTTAAACTATATTATTTTTCTAATACTCATGAAACTGCATTAGAATTCTAAAATACCCTTCGTTCGGTGTATCAAAAGTAGGGGTGAGCAAAAAAACCGACAAATCGATTAAACCGAGAAAACCAGCAAAAAATAATCAAAAAAACTGAAGCATGAAAAAAAACTCATGCAAAAGCCTAATCAGTAGAGATGATAAATTAATATAAACCTAATCGATATTATCTCGACAAGAATAATCTCGACAGGAATAATGGAATATGTTTTATATATTTATTTTATTTAATGAATAATATATATAATATAAATATTATCAAGCCTAACCCGAAACTCATTAAGTCTAGCCCCAAATATATATATATTTATATTATATAGATATATTTGTTGAATATTTAGATTATATATATATATTAATTATTTGACATTTTATTGAATAATAAATAATAGTTAGATCTCAAAAATCGATGAAAAATTTATGAATATCTAAATTTTTAAACCAGTAAATAACAAGTAAAGTAAGAACATCAAGAAATCCAATATGTTGGTACTTATTATCCCTCCTAATTAATAGATGTAAAAGAAAACAATAAAATATATATAGAAAGAGCTTCTATTTCTATTTGAGTGAAAAAGAAATACACACAAAGTGTCCGGTAAATCTTTGTCAATAAAAATCTATTAAAATATAAGAAAAACAGATTATTCCAGTATTTTTCATTAAAAAAAGAAAAGAAAAGAAAAGGACGAACAGAATTTTCGAGCCTGAAAGTTTGTAGATGCAGATGAAGTTGGTGGTATAGAGCGTGGAGGGTTCTGATGTACTTGAACATAAAGCCTAATTGATCCAAGCAAATAACGTAAAGCCCATTTCTTCAATTACTGCTACTGGCTGCCCTCAGTGATCCACACAAATTCAGACCTGAGAACAGTAAAAATGTCCCATCTAAAAACGAATGGGCTTTTGTTGACAAGAAAATCCCATGATTGAATAACCAATGAACATCTTAAAACTTCATAGCCCATTTATTAAGGTCAATTCAGTACTTTCCTAAAGCAATTAGGGTAAACTCTCGAACCACTTATTTAAAGAATCCGCCGAAGAGCCGTCCCTCATATCTTCATCTCACTCTATAAAACAAGGTTTTCCAGTCTTCGTATAGCGTCGATGAATTTCTACAGCAATTGCTTATTGGGGTTTGTGTTCTTCACCTTCTTTTAGCTTAGGACTCTCAAGGCCAAGATCTTTCTTTGAAAATTAATCTTGTGTATTTTCTTGTTTTTTTTTCCAAATCCTCTAGGGTTTCTTTTTTACTCCTTTTATGATTATGAATAAGAGAAGGCTTCACTATCTGGTCAGCGTGGATTATCAATTCCCGTATGACTCGTTCCCTTGAAGCAAAAGTGCTTGTGTTGCTTCTTTAAATATATCTCCCTCAGCCCTTCATTTTGTTGATTTGGGAGTACACCTGGGGCAACTACATTCCATTTTTCAATTTCTTCATTTTTTCTTCAAAACATCGGAGTTCATAGCATTAAAGGAACAGTGATGAGTCAATACAGACCTGTAATGATTTGCGGCAATGATCGCAACTCTTTATGAACATCTAAGGGACTGAGTTCTTCTTAATGCTTTTATTTTGCATTTTTTTCAAATTATTATTTTTTGGTTTAGGTTTTACCTAATATCTGAGGCTTCACATCAGTACTTTATAAAAGCTAAAACTAAGTTGATTAGCTTATGCTTATGATAGTGAAGCCTAAATAAACTGTTCCCCTCGCTATCCAGAGCGGCGTTCTGTGTTGCATTTGGACGTCGGGGAACTACATTCCAATATTCCAATGTTATCTTACTTTTGAATATATTTGCAGTCAATTGATGCCACTATCCTCTAATGAAATAATAATAACATGTTGGTTGGAATCATTTTTCGGTTAAAAGAAAATTGAAGATTGATCGAAGGATTGTTTTCATCTTTATGGATGTCCTCAAAAAATCGCAAAAGAGAGGATAATCAATTTGCTTGCTTGAAATCAAAGATTATAATGTGTGTTTTCTGCAAGGTTAAAACCATTCGTGTGACGATTCTGAATCGTAATGTTGGTTAAATTGCTGCAAAATGGATGTTCAGAATTTCTATTCCACGTGTTTAGGTTGCTCCACCCGAGTGCTCTTCAGTTTAAGGTTTTGTTTTTGTGGAATGGAGAGGAAAGAGGTCTTCGATTTGTAGTTTCTCTGGTGTTTTGTAAGGAGTGCAAGAATTGCCTAAAGTTTTTTAAGAAATCAAGAGCTCTTAAGATTTGGAGAAAGCTTTGAATGACCTCATCGGTTGCTTCCATCTCAATTATCAGCAAAGCATCTATTGGTGAGATATTTAAAGACTGATGCTGTAATTGGGAATTACTTATACTTTAGGACGGGTATGGAATCTTGTATCTGGTCTCTGATTCTGATGCGGCCACAGTAGATTCGAGATGCCATTTTTCTGACCAGCTTGCTTCCCAAGAAGGTTAGGAGGCATGGTGTGTGGAGGAGCTTGCTGCATTTTTCTGACCAGCTTGCTTCCCAAGAAGTGTTATTGTGATTTTCGCTTCCTTTGGTAGAACTGGTGAAGTTGCGACCTCCACTTTTCATGAAAAGCCGAATCATCGAACATTATTTATGACCTGGATTTTCATTTCTGAAACCTTGGAAATGCCCCCTTGCTATCGTAAGATTCTTTGCTCGTTACAGAAGACAAGGTGGGTCATGAAACTATATGGTGCAATGAGGACCATCCATGTTGCTGGTAGGCATCTCAAAAGCTGGATCTAGAAAAGTTTAACTCTGATCATCGAAGGTGGCCACAAATTACAATGCCAACACTTTTGATTACCCTAAGACAAACACTTTTGATAAACATCCTAATCTGCAGAATGACATGATAATAAACCTTGGAGGATCGGTTTGGTAAATTAAAGCACTTACAATTCAGATCCAAAAGCAGACGTTTACGTTATGAACTTGAACAAAAGTTAACTCAAGTGAAAGCATCCTGCTAGATCCGAGGAACAGAACTATTTGCCAGCATTCGCAGGTGTGAAGGTCAAATAAATTGCAGTGGTTGGTTAGAGTGAAATTCAAGCTGGGGAGACAGAAAAGGAGAAAAAGGAAAGTAGATTCGCGGGTTCAACCGCTCTATTTACGTTTAGGATGCTTTCAAATGATTCATGAGTGATTTTTAAAATTATAATAAAATCAATTTAAAATCTTATGAGAGAATTTTGTTGATTTTATTTTTTTAAATATCAAAGTAATTATACTATTAAAAAAAATAAAAAGACGCCAATAGACATTGTAATCTTTTATTCTATGTTTAAATTAAAAATTTTACTATGAAAACAGAAAATTAACAATCTAACCCTAATAATTTGTGCTAAAAACAATTAAAAATGGATTAAGCTTTTCAGATACGATGGTTAATAAATTGGAATCAGAAATCATTTTACACCCTGCCTTTAAGCATATAATCAGATCTGAATACTCATGTTACATATAAAAAGCTTCAAATTAGCAGTGCAACTCCCAAGTAATAAGAATACTCTCTGGCATTTGCTTAATTCTCAGTTTTCTTTCAGCACTCTCTCTTTTCTCCGAGAATGTATTACTGCGATTTCCAGACTAGTTGATTATGTGGTGTTCTGTAGTTAAGGAATTGACAACAGTTGATAACTTTTAAGTTCACGTACAGGTCTCCAGTCAATAGCCAAGAAAGAAATAGAAGCAAAAGGAAAAGTAGTGCATTTGATTTAACTAGAGAGAGTGGACGACCGGGTGTTGCTAGATCATTTTCCGCCTT
>Ga0325405_1008773_pt1 | contig 9993 bp, 6 predicted proteins | sample PopdelMetagenome_21_FD_205663 | JGI IMG/M metagenome (GOLD analysis project Ga0325405, IMG submission 205663) | Populus deltoides microbial communities from Bellville, Georgia, United States - Xylem-Control-R2 | ecosystem: Host-associated > Plants > Phyllosphere > Stem > Wood/Secondary xylem...
ATCTATTAAAGCATTGAATCCATGTACCTAATTATAAATAATTTAGTGTGAAAAATAATATTACAATACAAGAAAAAAACATGTCGTAACTCACATTAATCATGTTATCGTGTATCTAACTTATCGCGATAGAACTACTAAATATGGATTGGATTTTCATGAAACTCGTAGAACCATACCATCTAATGTCGCAAGCCCTGGATTTATTGCGGTTTTGCAAGTAATATATTTTATGTGTTAATAGAAATTTCATTAAGAATTAATGTTACATATGAAAATGCTCTCAAGACCATAATTATATATTTATTTATACATGCAAATTATTAGTAAAGATTTTAATGTGTTGTTGTCATATAAATAAAATTTGATAAATCAAAACATTTGAAATAATTATACTATAGTAGTAGTGGTGGTAAACAACCCCTAACTTGTTTTAAGCCAACCATGCATCAATGATATAGCTAGAGATATATACAGGAAAGCACTATAGACTTGAGTTATATCCCTAGATCATGTCAAAATCTTTCAAGAGTGGAAGAAACGTGACTTTTACTACATTGTCAACCAAACTTATGAATAATATATACATGAGGTAAGCTCTAACCTACCCACCTATCACTCCATTTATGGTGTCATCCGAGGGTGGGTCTCACAACCCAAGTAATGGGGCAATATATGAACAATGTCCTGTAGTGTAGGTGTCTTCTACCTTATACTTAGAACATGCGGGTCCTATATCTCCATCACTCTACCAGCACAAAATAGTTTATGATCAAGCTTGATGTGTTGAAGATAAGTGATCTTATAGAAACTACTCGGAATGATGAATTCATAAACACAAAGATATATAAGCATCATTCTATAATTGCATAAATATATCTTCCTAATACCCTTAAAATTAATAAAATTGCATAAATATCAATATGAGCAAAAGCATAATTGAATATAAGCATGGTTGAATATAACAATCACAAGTAAACTCGAACATTCAACCCATATGTCTATATATTGATTTCAATTCTGTAAGTTCAACATCAAATTACCAATAAGGCTAGGAATGAAGCTGCTCTCCTCATGGTCCCCTTAGTTATAAGGGCCTATAATAGTTCCACCTCTCATATGCATCACGTCTCAGACATGTATCTATATGATATATTTGTCAAACAACAGGTTGTGAATACTCTGACAATATAATATAAAATAATAACAAATAACCTTGTTATAATACAATAACAATGTTTACATATATTAACCACTCCTACAAATGTTTCTATCATCCTCTTATTGTACATGTTAAATTTTTTTTTATATCTTTTTCTTACATCTATTTTATTGTGTAAACGAGTTGATTTTTTTTTACCCCTACCACATCTCTATCTCAATGGATATGCTTCAATCATATGCCTAATATATTCATATAATAGTAGTTGATCAAGTAATGAATGAAATTGGAAAGCATATGTAATTTTATATATGTCAACACTATAATATGATTTGTTTTAGACTAGCTAGTGAAATGTTTAATGTAGCATTAAAAATTACATTGTTTTCTCCAAAATAGGTGATAATATTGTTCTATCACCAATAATACCACCATAATGACATAATAATGTCATTTTAGAAGATATATTAAAAAAAACAAAATTTTATCACAATTCAAATTCTCAAAAATTCAATAAAACACAATATATAATTCATATAAGTCCTAATATTAAAAATTACAAAAATTGACAAAATTCATCAAGTGTCATAAATGCTCCTAAAATTTATCAGTTCTTACCATAATGTATCAATTGCAAAAAGTTACATAAATCCTAATACACACACACACATACACACACTAGGCAAATTACTCTAAAACATCCTATAGTTTAGTTTTTTCTTTTTTTACTTTGCCTTCATTCACTTGGAAATTGCAGTTTACATTGTTGATCAACATAATTTTTTAAATCATATAAAAATACTAAACTACCACCTATAACTAATAAAAATTCTCTCTCTTCAAACTTAATTTCTCTTTTTTATCACAATTTTAAAAACCTAAAGCAAAAAATTAAGATTAGTTAGATTACTCACCCAAATTAAAAAAAAAAAATCGAAGGCATATACTTTTAAACATCATTGATTTTCTCCTCATGTAATGTGATTGATTCCTCTAAATATACCCTTAATCCCTTTATCAATTAATGTTATCAAAAAAACATTTTTGACACGAAATAAAAAAAAATACATTATAAACTTAAATTGTATAATTGGAAGAATTTTTTTTCATAAATAGTTCTAAAGTTCTAAAGAATATGCAATTATTTAAGTTTATCAACAACAATAGCAATTTCTAGAAATGGAAAGAATGGAGTTTTGAAGAAAATTTTTTGTGATAATATCAAGTTGACTGTCATATGCAATAAATAAGGATTGCTTAAAATATGAACACTTCCATGCACTATCACCTTCAAATGAATGACTTTAAAATCTTTTAGGAATAGACAAAACATGGAAAAAAAACACAAAGTAAAAGACCTATTAAAGCTTTAAGATTTTATGAAACCATTATCATTCCCTTACTATGCAATTTGTAGATATGTAGTGCTTCTCGGACAACCTCGATGAGTTATTTTCAATCATTTTGACCTAAAGAAAAATTATCACAAATTGATGTTATTTGGTTGAAATTATCTTTTGACTTGAATGTAAGTTATAGATTTATAAGTAAATTTTTTCTTAAACTAAAGTATTTAAAACAATTATGATTTTAGTTTGAACAGAGTTCATTGAAGAGATAGAAAGACATAAAGCATGCTTATATTAATAACACCAAATGTATTTATTCAGCTTAAAGCATTATGTCAAAAATCACTTGGAATTTGATGCACTTGGAACCTAGAGTCCCAAACCAATTTCTATCCTAACAAATGGAATTATAAATTGTAAGTTTGCAAGACATAATACATGTATGTCTTTTAATCCAATGCAATAACAATTTAAGATATATAAGCAATGAAATTTTATGATAAGTGAAACATGGTTTTTGGAGCACATTTTTCAAACTAATATTATCACCAATCATACAAAAATATTGAAACTCTTGTTCATTCCTCAAACTTCCCATTAACCCCAAAATAGAGGGAAGAATCCTCTTGGCTCCCATCTTCAACAATTAATTAGTACCTATATCTACAATAGTCCAAGAATACAAGTCTAAGTACCCATATCTATGAACAAAATAAGTAGAATAATAATTCAAGAAATTGAGTTGAAAAACCAAACCATTGGAGAAACTTCTTAATCTTTTTCATGGTCAGTAGACTTCGCTATTGTTGATAAGAGTTCATGATGGCCAGTGAAAGGATGTTTTCGATGATGGGGAAAAAATTAGAGTTATTAGCACACTATAAGGGAGCCGAAGTTAAAAGTTATATGTGGTGGTTGGTTACGGAATGACTAAGACTGTGAGAAAGAGAGGTTAAATGTTGGAAATCTTTAGGGTTGTTGGTAATGTTGCTCTCAGTATGTTTTACAGTATGTGCTTCTTGTATGTAATGTGTTTGCATGAATTTTGATTATTTATTTGCTTGAATGAAAGAGATTATGTGTGCTTGAATTTTAGATGTTTGTTTGATTGAATAAAATAGAGTGTATTTGCTAGAAATTTTAGGGTTTGTTTGTTGGATATTTTGGAGTGTGCTTATTGGATTTTTTGCATAATGTTTGCTAGAAATTTTGTACTCAATTTACTAGAAATCATGAAGTGAGTTTGCTTAAATTTTGGTTAAGAAGTTTGCTGAAAAATTTGGCTTGATTGTGGTTAGAATTGGTGAGGGAAGAGGAAGATTTCTTATTAAAAACATGTAATTGATGGCATTATTGTAATTATGAAAAACTTTAACAACAATTAGTTTTTTTTAAATGTAAGCAACAATCAATTTGTGGCATTTCATTTTTTTTATGCACCAAGGGCTTTTTAGTCATTAAATTGAAATTAATAGCAATCCTATAAATAAACAAACATGTTTTTGACTTTTTTTTTACGTGTTGGCTTGAAAATGTAAATTATAATTAACTTATAAACTCCAGGATGTAAAATGTAATTTTTTAAAGTATGAAGACAAAGTTAAAAATGATCAAACTATAGAAAGTTTTTTGTAATTATCCCAAAAGATAATTGTAAAAGGATCACTCTGGGAGGAAGAGAAAGAGACTTGGAAGTGATGTTTTTGGATTTTTTTTTAACTTAAGCATTTAGTATGATATCTTTAAAAGAGCTAGAGAGGAGTATGCCTACGAAATCTCTATTCAATTTAGTTCAAGCTTTATTTTGAATAACTTATGTAATTATATCCTTAGTTATTGATTTAAATTCTAAGGTTAGAATTTAAAATATAACATATGTTTTCTCTTTTTTTTTACCAATCATTACTCTTTCTTTTATCCATGAATTCACTTTATGCAAAAATTTAGTTCAACATGATTCTCGATGAGAGAAAAGAGAGGGGATAAAAAAATTCAATTGCGGTTGAACCACCACGAATCAATATATATGTGTCACCACTCAACACTTCAGGTGACACGATGATTGGCTATTTTTGGTAACAAGGAAGCGTCATCCAAAGAGTACAATTGCCTCCTATACTTTGGGGTGTGCCACATACATCCCAACAATCTTCTTTTTTAAAATAATATTTTACATTTTAAAAACACAAAATTATCCCTTACTCTACTTGATAATTACAAAAAAAAAAAAAAAACAAGATTAAAAAAAAACCATGAACACAAGCCTGGAAAAATTAGATTTCAAGGGTAATTTAGGCATTTCAATTTCAAATTAGAATGAAATTCCGAAAAAGCCCCTACATGGCAAGTTAATTGAATTTTTCTTTTAAAAGCTATTTATAATTTTTACTGTGTAATAAAAATGTGAGATGGTTGAGATGCCCCTGGTTTATTTGGTAATGACAAATTGATCCCATGAAAAAAACTATGGTACCCCTCAAGCTAAGTTATATGGTTTTGTTTTGGAATGATAAAATAGTCATTTCACAATGTGATTGTATGCAAAGTGAAATAATAATTTCTTTTAACTTTTGTTTTAATTGGTTGAAGTTTGATGAAGAGCCAAATAATGTGTTTGCTTTAACTTTTTGAAGCAACAAGAACATAATTATTGTGGATCGTTATGGCTATTATAGCAAGTTTAAATTATGGATATTTACTACCTTGATGTGCATGCTTTTGCTATATTTGATATTTATGTTTCCTATATTTTATTTACTAGAGAATACAAGTATTTCATTTCATTTATTCAACATAAACAATATCATAATTAGGAATATCAATATTACACACACTAAATTAGTTACCAATAACAACTTAACACATGAAAAGCTAACATTCATATTATGATTCTTGATTCAAACTCTACATAATTCATCTTTTATTTTCTTCACTTCATCTAATATCCTCTTAATATCATTACCACCTCTTCCTTTTTTATATTTAATTCAATTTTATTAATAAGTTTGTATTAATCAATGAAGTTATTATCGCATAGCTTGTCATCATATTTATAAATAACTTGCTTTTACATATTTTTGTTTTTGATATCATGACGGCTACTCTTTATCCAAATTTCATGCATTTTCTATTTAAAATTTAGTCCATCCAAGTTGGTACAAGTTTGTAAGCTATTAGCATTTGATGTAGATGGTAACATGTCAATAATGTGTATGCTTCTTAGTGGCAATGTGTTTGTTGAAAATTTTAGGTTATTGACAATGTGTGTTTTGGGTTGTTGCTAAAAATTTTGGTTGTATTGTTAGTGCATGTGCTTGAAATCTTAAAGGTTGTTGGCAGTTTTGCTATCAGTGTGTTTTGGGCATTGTGTGTTTCTTGTATCCAGAGTGTTTGCTTGAATTTTGATTATTTGTTTGCTTCAATAAAAAGCAGTGTGTTTGCTTAAATTTTGGATGTTTGTTTGCTTGAATAAAATGGAGTGTGTTTGTTGGAATTGTTAAGGTTTTCTTGCTAGATTGTTTACATCATTTTCATTGGAAATTTTGTATCGGGTTTACTAGAAATTTTGGTGTGAGTTCGCTTCAATTTTGAATGAGAAAATTTATATATATTTTAGGTTGATTGTGGCTGAAAATGGTAAGGTAAGATGAAGATATCTTGTTAAAAACATGTAATTAATGACATTATTATAATTATAATGAAATTTAAAACAAATAATATTTTTAAGTAAATAAAGACCAATTTATGGAATTTTCATTATTTTGATGCATTAAAAGCTCCTTAGTGATTATATTTAATATAATAAAAATCCTATAAATAATCTGATTTTTTTGTTGACTTTTTTTGAGTTGTCAACTTGATAATGTAACTTGTTAATAACATATAAACTTCAGGATGTAAAATATAATTTCTGAAAACATAAATACAATGTGAGAAATGATAAAACTATTGAAGGTTATTTGTAATGATCTCAAAAGATAATTGTAAAGTGATCATTCATGGGAGACAGAGAGATCACTTATAGAAGGGGGAGAGAGAGAGAGAGAGAGAGAGAGAGAGAGAGAGAGAGAGAGAGAGAGAGAGAGAGAGAGAGAGAGAGAGAGAGAGTTTAAAGTGTTGTTTTTTGTGTTTTAGGATTTCTTTTTAACATAAACATTTAGTACAATATCTTTAAAAATGCTAAAGCGGAGTACGCCTACTAAATCTCTATTTTTTTTAGTTCAAGCTTTATAGAAAGTTACTAGATGTGTGGCTAGCGCTACATTGCGGGCTGACTTAATTTCTTTTCCTGTCATAAATGAAAGTCAAGGCAATGCAAGCATTCTTAAAGAAGAAAAAAAACTAAGACTTGAGTCATTGACTTGACCTGAGTTAATAAGCCCATATATTTTTGATAATATGAAAAAAAAAATGAAAAAATGCAAAGAAAAAGGTTTAAAAAATGACTTGATCCATCCAGGTTAATATGTAAAATCTACGACCTGGTCGTGACACAGGGATAACCCATCGAAAGAAAATTAAAATCTCAATTATCAAACAATCCAATATTGAATAGCGAAATTGAAAAAATATATATAATAAAACAAAAGTAATGAAAAAAAAGATCTCAGTCAAGCCGAGTTAACTTGTTGAACCCGCAACCGAGGGTATAGAATTGAGATAACCTTATAAAAAGAAAAGCAACAAAAAAAAAACATGAGGACCAATTCCCAATAATTCAAATATTGAAGGATGATATTGGAAAAAAAAAACAAATTCCATGTTAATATTAGAAACCTATAACCTTAGTCATGACTTTAGGACTAACCTCATTGAAGGTAAACCCTAAAATAATAACGAAGTAAAATTCTCAACAACAAAACATCAAATGATGGTATTTGAAAGAAAAAAAAAAGGCAATCAAAAAAGGAAGCGAAACAAAAAAAAAGCAATAAAAAGAAAGCAGATAAAATGTGACACAAAAATAAATTGTAATCTAATATTGAGTATGAATGGCAATGATTACTACTGTGTTGGATTTTTGATATCCATACCCCCTAGTCATTACCTATCGGGTAAGAAATTTAGATATTTATAAACTATGAATTGGATTTTAGATATCCATATGGATATCAATCATCTAACTATTATTTATTATTCAATAAAAACTAAACTAATATATATCACATTGTATAAAAAACTATTCAACAAATATATCTATATAATATAAATATACATTTTGGGTTAGGTTCGGGCAGGTTTTGGGTATGTTTTGATAATATTCATATCCTATTCATTACTTATCGGGTAAGCTAACTTTTCAAAAAAAACCAATTTGTTCAGGTTAGGGCAGGGCAGGGCGGGTCAAGGCGGCACCCATTATGTTCGGAATAAATTGTAATTTCTAATATTGAGGAATTAAATATAAAAAACAAAACTAAATTAGGAAAATGATAAAAATAAAATAAATAGCAATTAAAAGAATGATGATTAAATTTGAAACAAAAACTAAATGAAATTAAATGATGAGAGATGAAATTGAAGAAAAAAAACTAACCTACAAAAGATTAGAAAAAAAATAAAATAAATAAGAAATCAAAAGAATGAGGACTAAATTTAAAATAAAAACTAAATGAAATCAAATGATAAAGACAAAATTAAAAGAGAAAAACTCATACAAAAGATTTTAAAAAACAAAATCGATGGGAATCAAAAGAGTGAGGATAACATTTGAAATAAAAACCAAATGAAATCAAATGATAGAGATAAAATTAAAAACAAAATAAACCTATAAAAAATTAAAAAAATGATGAAAATCAAAATAATAAGGATTACATTGTATTAAAAAGACAAATGAAAGGAAGCTTGTGTACTTTGCCGGAAAAAAAGGAGAGAAAAGTGGATGGAGAAAAAAAATGTTCACCGGAGTCACATCATCCATCATCCACCACAACGCACGCCACCACCGAAAAGTTCTCGGTACGCCTCTTCAAACGCTGTCATGAAACGCGGTGTTTGACGGCTTGAGAGGCCCACACATGCCTCCGAAAGGTGCGGGCTTCTCCCACTTGTCGGTGCGTGTGTTGCTCACCCCATCAATTTTTTTTAAATCTTTTGTAGGTTTATTTTGGTTGACTTGACAGGTTCAAATGCAAACTGGATAACTGATTAAAATATAATTTGACTAAAAGTAATTCAAGATTGATATTTACAAAAAAAATATTAACACAACAACATATTAGATTAACTTATATTAATTCAGATTAACTCGTGAAATTCAATACCTGAATATAAAATCATGATAGCTCATTAGAAAAAACAAATTATAAAAAATAATTTTTAATCTATTTAATATTAAAAAAATTACCCTAAAGAGACATGACAAATAAATCATACAAAACAAATTAAGATTAAAAGAAGAAACTTTGAAAAAAAGAAGAAAAAAAAAGGTGCTGCGTGAACTGTGTATCGATTGGCATCACATTGTCGCTCATTACTAACAAATACGCGTTCAATTTTCTTTAGGACCACTAAAAATGCAATTTGTGTCAAAGCCCGAAGGTGTCCTACACTAGTAGATGACCGAACGACGGCGACACGAGAAACAGAGCCGTTATTTAATGATACACTTTTGACAATTGATTTTAATTTAAAGTCACATATTGGTAGGGTAGACTGGACCGCTCGTAATCTCTCTCGGCGACGGGAGAGGAGAAAACAAAAGAAAATGATTGGGGTTCGAGAATGTTTTACGCAGCAACATGATATTTGACAAAAGAAGACGCTAGAAAGAGATGATGGGCAACCAATCCACCCTCCGAATTTGCTTGCAATGGTGGCAAGTTCGAGCTTTTTTAGGTCATCGAAAAATCTTGTAGATTAGTAGAGATGTTCATACACTGACCGAGCATTCATTATTATCAGAAAAAAAATAAAATTTTTGACGCAAGGTGGGGGAATTGGGGCGTGTAAAATGGCTAACGTAACTTTATTGTATATTAAAAAAATATTAAATATAATTTAATTGATTAGATTCTAGATTTGGTTTTTTTTAAGGTAATCGTTTTAAATTTTTTTAAATTTTAAAATCAGTAAAATTAATCGAGATACATATAAACTAATTCGAACACTCACATGAATAAAAACAAAAAAAAAACATTATCATTTCTTCTTCTATTATTCTAATTCCTAACATGTTTTCTTTTGGTTTTAGGGTCAAAAACATCTTCGACCACATTTCACACAAACAACGATACTAAGTTTATTTCTTTAATCCAATAAAAAAAAAAATACTATTTACTACAAGATTAAAAGATTTGTAAAAATGTTGGCCAACCCCTAGCTACATCATCAAAATCAAGTGCTGATGGTTATACTTTTAAATATATTTTTTCAAGTTGAGATAATCTAATGCTGAATTTTATCTCAAAACCAGAAAAAATGTCTAGTTAAAGCTTTAGCCCATTACAGAAGAAGCTTACCTGTAAAACATACAGACGCCCA
>Ga0325405_1008774_pt1 | contig 9992 bp, 9 predicted proteins | sample PopdelMetagenome_21_FD_205663 | JGI IMG/M metagenome (GOLD analysis project Ga0325405, IMG submission 205663) | Populus deltoides microbial communities from Bellville, Georgia, United States - Xylem-Control-R2 | ecosystem: Host-associated > Plants > Phyllosphere > Stem > Wood/Secondary xylem...
TTTTTATTTTTGTGTCTTCTTTTCATCATTATATTCTGTATAAATTTACGTTGTTATTCATAAATTTATCCTCAAGATTCATTTTGATTAGTTTTATATATTTCTTGATTCTTTATTGTTATAAAATCATTATGTTATTTTGATTGATTATTTTATAAGTTGCTAAGTTATTTTTAAGAAACTAATTAAAGGAATAGGAATAGTAAAGTAAAGGGCATAGTGAGATAATTAGAGTGAACGTATCAAAAGTCAAGAGCTAATTTGTCAATTTTAGAGGGAACTTTATTTTTATATTTTTTATTTTTAAAATAACATTATACAAAGGAAAAGGAAAAAAATGAGATCAAAATTTATTTAGAAAAATAGTATAATTTAGCAATTTTCATATGTTATTTGCAACTTGTGAGTAGCATGCATTATGAGCAACTCTAATAAAAAAAAAATTGGCATATGATTTTTTTTTATCCTTTCATCTCTCTAATAAAAAAAAAAACAACCTACCCAACAATTCATAATTCAATACATTTCACCATTCATAATTCAACACATTAATGATTCACTTAATTTTTTTAACTTAATTTAATTTCAACTAAAATCATAATTAAACAAAATAAATAGATAAAGCACTTGTGGGGAAAAAAAGACAAAGAAAAGTGCAAGTATTATTTTAATCAACTGGAGACACGTGTGCCTCACGAGTGATGTCACATATGACTCACTAATGTGCATTATTTTTTAAAATAAGTTTTAAAATGTATAATTTTTTTCTATTGTACTATTTTTTAAAAAAAAAAACTCACGAAAAGAATGACCTGGCTTTTTGAGGTTTATTCATTATGAATTGAGTAGGATTTTGGGACATTTTTGGGTCTTTATATTTCCATGTGCGTAGTATTTAAGGAGATTTTATTTATACACTCAGAGAAAAAAATCTTTTCTAATTTATTTATTTTTTTAGAATTAGGGGGTGGATGGATGAAGGTGTTTTTTGTGATTGTGGTAGTGGTTACTTTTCAACGTGTTTTTTATTTGGAAATACATTAAAATAATATATATATTTTTTTAAAAATATTTTTAACATTAAAACGATTCAAAATCATTAAAAAAAATATTTGAAGAAAAATAATTAAAAATCTTCAAAAACACTTTTTAAATAAAAAACAAACACAGTCAAATGAATTTCATAAGGCAGATTATCATGACAATATCCTATGTAATTAAAGATGATAATATTTTGTTTTATTTTTTAAAGAATTCAATGAAAATACAAATATATATTTCATATTGTAATGTAAAGTGTTTTTTACCAGAATTATCCAGCGTAAACCTAACTCTAAGGTTACTATTTGTGGGTACTATTAATTGTGGTATAATCTTCTTCTTCTTTTTGTATAAATTACTACATAATCTTTGGTGAAAAAAATATTATATTATTACTCATTTATTTATTAATTATTTTTGCATCTGGTTGTATATGGAAATTATCTTCTTTTTTCATTCGTTTTGATTTCTTGAATATTTAAAAAATAATAAATATTTTTTTATTACAAAGGAGAAATGATACGAGTGTTAATAGAGTTTGAGCTACAAATAATATTATATAAAATTATAATATATATATATATATATATATATATATATATATGTTGGGCACAATACTATTTACATGCATGGGTGAAAAAAAGTTTTATTCTATAATAAACGCACCACTTGAATACAAGTAATTAATGTTTTTTTTCTACACATTCCATGATTCATTAGAATTTGTTTGATATGATGAGTGAAGTTTGACCTACAATTAGAACTTAAAAAGTAAAATAATGAACAAGTAATTAATGTAATTTAAATAAAGACGGGCAATTGACCATAGAAATATAAATGTCTATTTGGTGAAAATAATTTTAAATGCACTTGTCAATGATTCCATTTCAATACATGAATACTGTTGTTACCTACTTTTGACCCTATAAAAAATCAAGAAAAGAAAAAGAAAAGCCAAAATACAAGAGGAGATATAGGAAGAAAGCCTAGAATAATGCCCAAGTTGGTGGTAAATGACCAAAATAACAAGTGAAAAAGTTAGAGGACCAACATGTATAAGATTAATAAAATTGGCAATCCAATTCTGATTGACAGAGGAGCTTATTAGTGAAAATATTTTTAATTTAAAGTTTTTAAATATGGTGTTGATGATTTGAAGACTCCATCATAAATTGAGGTGTTAACTTCTTTATGATGATGATGAAAATAAGCAGGGATGAACAAACACCCTTAGACTACACTTAGGGATAATGATAAGTAAAGTCAATATGGGCTAAGTTAAGATGATGTACTGGCTGCACCCATATAATGATTAAAAGTGGAGGACACAAGAAGATAAGCCTTTAATAAGCCTTTAAAACACATGTTTCGCTTAAACAATTCAAGCAAGTCAATGCTTAGTTATTGACACTATAAAGCCAAAGGTCTTTAGAGATACAAATGACATAAAAGGAAGATTTAGCTCTCAAAATGTATAATTTGTATTTCCCCTTCAACTCTAAGATGTATGCTCCACAAATAAAATCATAATAAATTTTTACTACAGGTATACCCTTTAGATTTATGATATTCTCAAGCTAAATGCTCCATAAAATGTTGTTTTTCAAAAGTAGTGTAAGCTAGTGAAAGTTTATGTCAATATTACATATATACTTTATAAATTATCGTTAAAAAAAATTTCTCAAATATAATCCGAAGGAATGACATGTTTGGTTCAGCCCTGTTATCAGGAGATAGTTAATTAGTACTTAAAAGTGCATTTTTATCAAGATTTTATATCATTATTTTGCCTTAAAGTATCAATAACTCTAGATGCTCTAATCCCGCAGCTAACAATGAAGTTGGTGAAAAACAGTCACCCACAGAGGAACCTCATGGTGAGCCATCGATTGACCCAATGGCAGCTGAAGCAGCTGTAGTTGTCGACAAGGGTCCAGGTTGTTCTGTGCATAAGCGGGCAAAGCTGGCTTTGCATCCAAGATCCCCTGAAGTTTCTTCTGGCTCTCTTCAGGTTGTTCATGTATCGGAAGCTGCCGCAGCACCCCCTCCACGGAGGCAATACTTGACTAGAAGTAAAGCTGCCTCTGCCATCAGATGCCCAGGGGTGCCCTTAGGAAGGAGTGGAAGACCTTCCAAAACCTCCTCCTTGGCTGACTCCAGGATTCAGGGCAGCACCCCCTCTTCCTCCCTTTGAAATATTCTACTCTTGTGGTTTTAGGCTAGGAATATATCCTTGTGTCTACTCTGAGTTCACTTCTTTTGTATAGTGTTGTTGCCTTCTTGGCCTGTCTTATAGTTGGTGCAGAGTTTTGCTGGTTAGGATTGTTTGTCGAATTTGCCAGCCTTTTATTGTTGTCTTGTTGCCTCTGTTTTCTGCAGTTGGTTTGCATGCTTTCTGGCTGCTCGTCGGGCCTTGTCGTGGGGTCTTACCCTGCTACTGTTTGTTGCTTTTTGGCATGTTGTTGTCCAGATATGCTCGTAGCCCTCCTGGTTGGGATGGTTTGATGCGGTTTTGCTCTTTTGCTCCAGAATAGGAGGTTGCTTTTCAGATCCTGGTGTGCTCTGTTGAGGGTCTTTGGCTGCTTATTGCTGCATTTCTTGTTAGGCTTAGTGGGAGCATGTTCCCCTAGGTTTTGCTTTGTACTTTGCCCTGCATGAGGGCTGTTCATGCTTTTATTTTTGGGATCCTATTCCCTTCCTTTCGGGAGCCTGTTCCCTTAGGTGAGGCACTGGATGCCCTTTGCTGTTGGTTGGTTATCTGTGGGTCCAGGCTGTCCTCCTGCTGCTTGCTCCACCGCTGATTGTTGCTGCCATCTATATGGCTCATGCAAATTGGCTTCGCGTGACTCTTTTTGCTGCAGGGCCCTCCTACTAGGCCCTCTCCTCCCTTGGAAGGTTTCTCTCTACATGAGGGATGTTCATGTTATTTGGTTATGGGATCCTGTTCCCTTGGTTCCTTTTTTAGGGAACATGTTACCTTCAGCTATTTAGCTTTGTTTTTATGCCTGCTATTTGGTGTATGTACTGTTCTGCTGGTTTCCAGCTTGTATTGCAAGCTTGTCTTGCTATTTTTGATCTATAAAATTCTTACATTTGATAAAAAAAAAAAATAACTCCTTAACTAGAGCATGTTTTATAACAACATGTCTAATAATATAAGATACCTTTAATTTATGGTAAATGTTCATCTTAAATACACACCTATCACATAAATCAAGGGATTGATTGATGAGTTCAACTACTGAAATTGAGAAGATAAAGAGGGGGTTAAGCTTAGAAAAGAGATGTTGGTTCAATCCAAAGTGAAACATTATTTTAATTTGGTTTATATGGCTAGAAAGCTAAGACATAGGCCTAAAACATTCATGGGAATCCAAGACTCAATTTTGCTATTTGGAAGTCCAAATCTTAGCAACGACTGAGAAGTCATAATCTGTCCTATAGCCCAGACACTATTCAGTGTTCAGCTTATATCTCGAGTTCTAGATGTCTAAATGCACCGATTCTTTTTTTGTTGGAAAGCTGAGACAATTTCCTAAACTTTCATGGGGACAATCTGTTCAAATTCTGATAATAGCAATGATGTTTTGTTCATACAAGAAGATAAGGATTGTCACCAACTCAAGATGTGGCCACCCACTCAACAATTAGTCATCAAATCAATAGTTTCAAATTTTGGCCTATAAAATGAGGTATTTACCATGCATTTAGGCATCTTGGTTTTCATATCAAGATCATGTTCTTGCTCTCTCTCTCTTTATATTTTTGTAATGCTTAAGTTTTGTTTATATTAATCTCTTGTGTATGCTTTTCATTTTCTTTCCTTTACTTAGTTAACTTATATCTTATTTATGTTCTTATCTTGTTTATTTATGTTTCTCTCTTTCATTATGTTTAGCTAAGCTTATTATGTAAAGGTGAAAAGATTACACTAATGGTGTAAGAATAAGTATAATATAAACTCAACATGGACTTTAATGTTTGATACTAACATGCTTTGTATTTGTTATCTTGTTCACTTTTAATACTCTGCTTGTTAAATGGATAATCTAGATTTATGTTGTATAACCCTTGGTATAACAAATACTTGGCACTTTCATAGCCCAATCGTATGGTATAATCGACACCCGTGCTATGAAAGGAACTTGATTTGTTGTTAACATAAGTTATAATCATGAATACCTAACAACATTTACAAGTATTAGCATTATTTGAATAAGATAACTAATGTAATCATGTTAATAATTTATAATCCGATTGGAACCTCCTTTGTGTGTGGTTTCCGGTTGAGTAATAAAAATATTTTATACTATACTTGTTTGAAATACCATTAGTGGCTCCTTTAACCTTGACAATTATTTTATCCTTGTTAATCCTTACATCTATATGACTTCTCAAAGCTCTCTTCAACTCCTTTTCTGTTATTATCTATTTTTTTTATTTGTAGTTTATATAGTTAATCTCTTTGTGGTTCGACTCCGGTCTTGCCAGGTTATTTATTACTTCGACACTCCTGCACTTGGGAGAAGACATCAACTCTTTGGTCGTGTCAAGTTTTTGGCGTCGTTCCCCGGGAGGAAAATTCTTGTATAAATTATAGTATTTATTTTATTTTCTCTTTTCACTTTTCTTGTATCTAACTTTGCTTCTTTTGTTTTGTTTCCTTTTCCTTTGTTTTTTTCTTCCTTTTATTCTCTTCCTACACGTACATGAGATTTTGGTCACGTACATTAAGTGGTAGACTTTGTCTCACAGAACAAACTCTTTCAAAAGACAAATCACCACTTTCACTCAAAAACCAAGATTTTACCAATGTTGAGATAGGTATCGAGACTTGCTTAATACCTGCCCTCATCATGGTTTTGAAACATGGAGATTGGTTTCACTTTTTTATGAAGGGTTAACACCTAAAGATAGACAAATGGTGGAATTGATGTGCAATGGAACTTTTAAAGATAAAGACCCTAATGAAGCAATGGAGAACCTAAACTTGCTAGTTGAAAATGCTCAAAATTGGGACACTACAAGCACTTATGAGGCACCAAGTAAAATCAACCTCATACATTTAGTGGAGGAATGTACAACCTTAGGGAAGATCATGACCTCCAAGCTAAATTTACATCTTTAGCTAGAAAAGTCGAGGTACTAGAATTGAAAATGAGTGGTCAATTAAAATCTGTTCAAGAAATTGTTTGTCAAATATGTGAAACCAACGAACACTCAACAAATGATTGTCCAACTTTGTCTTCTTTTAGGGAATGCCTCCATGAACAAGCCCATGCTTTAAACAGTTTCTAACGGCCCAATCATAACCCATACTCACAAACGTATAACCCTGGTTGGAGAAATCACCCAAATTTCAGTTGGAAGAGTGATGCACAAACTTCACAACCACCATTTTAAGCATACCATAATTTCCAAAATTCCAATGGATATTCACCTCCTTATGCTCCACCTTCTAGAAGAAATCTTGGGGAAACATTGCATGTATTCATAAAAAAGCAAGAGACAATCAACACTCAACTTGCTCAAAGTATGACAGATTTTAAAGATACTTTTGCAAAATTCACATCTGCTCTTAGTTTTCAAGAGAAAGGCAAGTTTCCATCTCAATCACAGTAAAATCCAAAGGGGCAATACAATGCAAATGCAAGTAATTCCGAAAGCCAACACATGAATCAAGTTAAATCAGTCATCACTCTTCACAGTGGTAAGGTTATTGAAAAACCCACTCTTGAACCTTGTGAGAAAGATGATGAGTCAATCTATGAGGGTAAGAAAGGGGTTGAGTCTGAACATTGCAATGAAAAGATTGATTCTCCACCAGCACTTCCATTTCCTCATGCCATGACCAAACAAAAGAGAGTCAATCACAACTCTGAAATCTTTGAAACTTTCAAATAGGTAAGGATCAATATACCTTTGTTGGATGCTATTAAACGGGTACCTTCTTATGCTAAATTTTTGAAAGATCTGTGCACTGTGAATAGAAAACTGAATGTAAAAAAAAGCATTTTTAGCCAAACAAGTAAGTGTTATTCTTCAAAACAATAATGCTTTGAAATATAAAGACCCTGGTTGTCCTACAATTTTATGCTTTATTGGAGAACATAAAATTGAAAAAGCTTTACTTGATCTTGAAGCTAGTGTGAATTTACTTCCATATTCGGTTTTTCAAAGTCTCAATCTAGGTGAGTTAAAACCAACTTTTATAACTCTTTTACTTGTTGATAGATATGTAAAAGTGCCTAGATGAATAGTTGAAGATATGTTAGTACAAGTCGTTAAATTCATTTATCCTGTGGATTTTATTGCATGAATGTTATGAATGAAGGTTTATTTGAGTAAGTATGTTAAGTTAACCATGAAAAGACAATAAACTAAAGAAAATAGGGAAGAAAAAAATGAAAAAGAATCAAGAGGAACACATGACCTTAAGGCTAGCAAGATTTGAACAAAAGGAGGGATGGAATTTTGAGTTGAAATTGTAATGCTAAATGTTTAGCTAGTTATGAGAAGGGTAAATTATAACTAAAATTGTAACATCCCCTATTTCTGGGATAAAACCACAATCTCATGTCAATAGAAAAATAGAGTAGTTAATTTTTTATATATATATATACATATTCATGGTCTTCGTATTAACATCTACCAGAATTTTGACAGAGTCCCCCCTATACCAGAAGGTCCCAAGTTACCAACATGTAACCTGTTTACACTTCTAACAGTTCGCATCTCATAACTTAATTCCCAACCCAATCATCCTGGGTTTCAATTCCACAATTATACTCACACCTATCAACCATAATATTTATGATATGCATTATATAACAAAAATATCATTATGGATGGATAATTTAAATAAATATAAATACATAGACATGAAATATGGTTATATAAACTACAACGTTAAATTCATCCAATCAAGTTTAAACATTTATTATACAAATTAAGTTATACAACCATTTTCATGTTTACAAAATACAAGGGTATACTCCCTAGGATCTAGACTTCAAAAAAAGAAACATAAGCTAGGATTCTACTCCTGTCGTGCATGCGATGATCCTGAAACAAAATACATATTATAGCAAGGTGAAATATTTCCATAAATATAACAATATGAATATCTAATAATTTCAACTGGGTAACATGCATTCATATTTCATTTACTTCTCCCTTCTAGTTTTTTTTATTTAAAAATCTCTTCCTTATTCAAACTATTAATAACCGTTCCCTCTGCCACTATCAACCTTCATTCCAGACATTATAAGATCAACGTGATTACTTTTGCTTATCGCATTACCGATACCAATAACACATAGTGTTTGCACTGTGGACAACACTGTAGCGCATGAGGGCTTTGTTTTTTCTGTTTTTTAATAAAAAAATCTTGCTGGAAGTATTGTCTTTTCTTTTTTATTTTTTTGCCAAAAGCACAAAGCCAGACCCAAATCGTTTCCGAAAGATGTTATTAGGCCTGGCTTGACAGCCAAACCTACCGTTATTGGGTATGGCTTGTAGTCAAATCCGAAAGTATTGGGTCCGGTTAGACAGCTGGATACAATGGTATTAGGTCAGGCTAGACAGTCAGATCCAAAGATATTGAGTTGGCATGATCGTTAAAACCAAATTTTTTAGGTCTAGTGCTCTATTCTCATTATATTTATTTTATATTTTTTAAAAAAATTATTATTAAATACTGCGGATTGCAAATTAATATAATAGTATATCTATAAATCACGTTAATTTGCATAAAAATAACGGTATGTTCAATATGAACATGTCGTCTTGTAAAACTATTTGTTTAGTGTATTTATTTATGCGCCAATATTATCATAAAATACTAAATGCAAAAATATTTTTATTTTTTATTCCAAAACAAAACAATAGAGGTCAAACTTAAGGAAAGATCAAGCATTGGAAAAGCATCATTAATCAATAAATACAGCAAAGCAAAAGGAATCCAAGAGAAGAGAGAGTGTTTGTTGGGTTGGAGTTAGGGCTTTTTGTCTATAACACCACACTGCCACTGCTTGCTCTCCTCCACTACCACTCCAAAGCCAAGACCCAACAACTACTAGCAATATAAAAAGCCAAGACCCAACAAATGTATGTTAGTCCATTCGTGACGATCCCATTACCCGGGATCCTAACATACACTAAATGTATGCTAGACAATACATGGTGATCCCATTACTCGGGATCCTAACATACACTAAATGTATGCTAGACAATACATGGTGATCCCCTTACCCGGGATCCTAACATACACTCAATGTATGCTAGACAATACATGATGATCCCCTTACCCAGGATCCTAACATACACTCAATGTATGCTAGACAATACATGGTGATCCCCTTACCCGGAATCCTAACATACACTCAATGTATGCTAGTTTATGCCTCAAATCACACTTCTAATATTTTCCTTTTTTCAGTGATAATTTCATCACTTGGCAATTCACATAACAACTTTTCACCTTGAATACACATACATTCGATAATTTCACATTCACATCAAAATATATTAAATCATGGAATTTAACTAGGAAGCATAGGTGTGAAACACCTACCTGCAATAGAAGCTCTACTCGTGCTCCCCTGCTGCTGCTGTGGCACCAGGTCTGTGGTCTCTCCTGCAAATAACAGGTTTATCTCATAAATTTTCTTACTCAAGAATATGTTTTATAATAACCATATCAACAACCAATAAGTCTTTCTTTCAGTCATTTCTTAGTACTTTATGTTTTTCTCATCTCACTCATGATTACTGTCGTTCTTTGTCCAATCCTAGTTATCATTCCTTTCTTTATATTTGGACTTTTACTGTCCAACTATTACTGCCTCATTTTTGAACTGTTACTGTCTGATCTCTCCTCAGATTTTTAACTATATCTGGAGTTATAGAACTCTGATTCAAGTGAAATTTATGGCGTTGGAAAGGTAAGA
>Ga0325405_1008775_pt1 | contig 9992 bp, 4 predicted proteins | sample PopdelMetagenome_21_FD_205663 | JGI IMG/M metagenome (GOLD analysis project Ga0325405, IMG submission 205663) | Populus deltoides microbial communities from Bellville, Georgia, United States - Xylem-Control-R2 | ecosystem: Host-associated > Plants > Phyllosphere > Stem > Wood/Secondary xylem...
AATTTTTTTTAATTTGCCCCTTTAATTTCATTTTCTGGCTCCACGCCCTTGTCCATAGCTCTTGTTTTTCTCGTAAATACAACCATTATTGGAGAGGATTCGAAACTTTAGTTTGACATAGTACATGCATAGTATACTATATCGTTATTATTATTATTATTATTATTTAAAAAAAAAGAAATAAAAATCACCATTATATAATATTTCAATAGCTTTAGGTCCTCGAATTAATATATATTTTTGGCTATACCAATTTAAAAATTCTTCAACCTCCATTCAAGTCGTTAAAAACCTTTGCAACTTTTTTCTCTGAGCAAAAGCCTCCAGGTCAAAAAAATTGCCATTTCACCGGCGACAACCATTTCTTTTTATTTGATATTTGATTCTCTCTTTTTTACTTATCTATTTTTTTTTTACATTTGTGTTTGTTTATATGCATCGATCTAGTTCGGTGTTTTATAGGTATACATGCCCCTCTTTTTGGGAGCCCGACTCCCTACTTCTTAGGGTATGAGTTCATAGCTATTAATTATATTTTAAAATAAGATTCAATGAACATGGAATGGAAAGGATAAAATAAATAAAAACAGTGCATGCACAGTCTCTCACTTAGATCACTGTGCAAGTATAGACACATTTTTACATCATTTACTAGAAATCTCCTCGGATTATCGAAAGCAACATTGAGGTATGGGTGGCTGTTGCGAAGAGCAGAAAGCCACCACGCGTTGATCCCGAACTGAAATCTCTCAGATAATTTATCTTGTAATCATGCTTTGATGTCCGAAAAATAATTTCCCGATTCTGCAGAGCTTGTGGACACCACAAAAAGTTGATTGTTATTTAGAAAATCAAGCAAAGCAAGAGGACCTCATTGGCTCATTCAATCAAGTTTTTCGTTGATGGATTGATTATGTTGCGTGTTCATGTCAAAAGATATAGTATATGCTAAGACTTTGCAGCTCGTTTATGCTCTGGTAGAATAGGCAACAAGGCCTTGGCGTTTACTGCTGGGGTTGTTGTCCATGCACGAAAAAAACACCATATGCATTGTAAGTGATCCATTCGAGAAGGTAGCTTCCCCGGCAACGACGAAGACTTGTGAATTCTTTGTCTGAGCTATTAATTAAATGACGCTGAATTCCTCGTCTGGGTTATTAATTAATTATGTGAAGCTTTTCTTTTCAAAAAAATAGGAAGAGTTTTCCTACGGTGCATTTAATTTCTTGCACATCCATAGGTGAGTGGTGACAGATAGCAACACCACATGAACCGCCAAATTCGTCATTTAAGATGAATCGTACTCTCTCAAGGTAGTGTTAATGCGCTCTATATATTATGCTAGTTTAATGCTAATCCTTCAAATTAAATGAAAAATCAAGATTCCATCACGTGATTTTCTTTTTACTTGACCAAATTAATCTAGTTCTTTTTGTATATATGTTAATTCTTTATTGGAAATAAAATTAATTAAGTTTACCTCCTTTATATATATATATATATATATATATATATATATATATATAATCCATAAATCCTCGAAAGATTTCCAATCAAGATAAGAATCTAACTTTTACTCCTCCAATAAAAATCAGTTCAATGCATTAAAGAAGTTTAGATCATATTTATTTTTGTGTTTTGAATGTGGTTTTTTTTAATTAATTTTTTTAATATTTTTTATTGTTTTAATGTACTAATATCAAAAATAAATTTTAAAAAATAAAAATACATATTATTTTAATAAATTTTCTGATAAGGGAGAATCTCATGATTCTCCATAATATACACTGTAATCTTTTCTGTTACTGTAATATTGCTAATGTATAGCTGTAGGATAATTACGCCATTAATTGTATCCTCATCTTTCCTATTATATAGGATTGTATAGCTGTCGTTAGGTTAATATATAATGAATACACTTCTCCTTAGCATTGCAAGGAGACATTCACCCATTCCCACTATCCTGTAAACATCTTTATGGTATCAGAGCTAGGTTTACAAATCTCCATAGCCGACTTATCTTCTCCTTCATTACCTGTTCTTCCGCTCAATACAATGGTGCACATGCTCACCATTAAACTGACTTCTTTTAATTACCTGTTGTGGAGAAATTAGTTTGTTCCCTTGTTAACTAGTCAAGATCTGTTTGGATTTTTAGATGGCACAATCATTGCTCCAAGCCTCATGGTTACAGACTCTAATGGAGTCACAAAGTCAAATCCTTCTTACAGTTCCTAGTTACATACAGATCAGATGCTGCTTAGTTTACTTTATTCTTCTCTTACAGAGGAGTCTATGAGTGAGGTGCTAGGACTGCAGCATTCTCATGAGGCCTGGCAAGTTCTTGAAGCCTCATTTTCTAACAGGTCTAAGACTCGAGAATTCAACTCAAGGATGAATTCCAGCTGATGCAACGCGGCTCTCGATCCATTGCTGAGTTTTCTTGACTCTTTAAAGGTCTCTGCGACCAGTTGGCTGCTATTGATCGTCCCATTGATGACACGGAAAAAGTGCACTGGTATTTGAGAGCATTGGGGCCAGACTACAAAATTTTCTCTACCACCATGATGTCACAGCTTTCATTATCGTCATTCTTAGATATTGTTCCAAAAGCCTTAAACCATGAAATATTTACAAGGTCTGTCAACCATTTGCCTTCCAATTCGATTTATTATGCACAGCAGACTTCCAAAATGACAGGAGTCAAGAAATGGAAATCTCGGCCTTCCATGTCTTCTACACCCTATGTCAACATGAAATCTTCATCCACCTCCTCTGTTTACTGTCAGTTGTGTGACAAAGAGGGACACCTGGCCAAACGTTGCTGGAGCTTCTTGAAACTCAAGAAGAAGCAATCGGCTCACCTTGCTGAAGCTTTTTCTGCCTGCTCCATTCAAGAACTGAATAACCCTGAGTGGTTTCCCGACTCTAATGCAACCTCTCATATGACAAATAATCCTGGCAACTTGGATGATCCTGCTACTTACTCTGGTAATGAAAGGTTGATGGTTGGTAATGGTCAGTCTCTGCCTATTTCTCACATTGGTTTTGTTTCCACAGTTGCTCCTCACAGTTCCATTCCTTTGTCTAATGTCTTGGTTGTTCCTGACATTAAGAAAAATCTTATTTCTATCAGTCAGCTTACCAAATAAATTAATTATCGTGTAATCTTTGATTCTCTTCGTCTTATCATACAGGATCGCGTCACAGGAACGGTATTGGGGGTCGGTCGATGTGAGAATGGTCTCTATGTCCTCGATCAGCATCATCATGCTCTTGTTCAACTTTTGTCTGCCCATAAACCGCGTGCCTCTGCTCAGTTGTGGCATGCACGCCTTGGCCATCCCAATTATCGTATTATTTCTTCTCTTTCCAGATTAGGGTCTATTCTTTATAGTAATAGATCACTGCCGAATAATTCCAACATTTGTGTTGGTTGTCAACTTGGCAAAAGCCACCGTTTACCTTTTTCTCTAAATGATGAACATTGTTGCATGCCATTTGATCGATTACATTGTGACTTATGGGGTCCGTCACCAGTATCTTCTGTTACTGGATACAGATATTATGCTATTTTTATTTATGATTGTACTAGATTTAGTTGGATGTTTCCTTTGAAACACAAATCTGATTTCTTTGATACATTTGTTAATTTACAACATTATATTGAGACTCAATTCTCCGCAAAAATAAAATCTTTCCAGTGTGATGGTGGAACAGAATTTACAAATAATAAGTTTCGCTCTCACTTGCACTCTTGTGGTATTGTTCTTCGTCTAACATGTCCTTACACCCCCAGTCAAAATGGTGTTGCTGAACGCAAATATCGTCATGTCACAGAAACAGGTCTTACCCTTATGTTTCATGCCCATGTGCCAGTTTCGTTATGGGTCGAAGCCTTCTCCACTGCTGTTTTTCTCATCAATCGACTTCCATCACCGTCTCTTGATGGCAAAACTCCTTATGAAATCTTGTTTGGTAAGGCTCTTGATTACTCTATGCTTCGTACTTTTGGGTGTCTTTGCTTTTCTTATTTAAAAGATTACTCACCCCATAAACTGTCTCCAAAATCCGCTTCATGTGTATTTTTAGGCTACAGTACTCTTCATAAAGGCTTTCGTTGTCCAGACCGAAAGACTCATCGTGTCTATGTTTCACGACATGTTCAGTTTTATGAACATCATTTTCCTTATATTGATGCCTCATTTCCTACTCTCCAGTCTAACACTGACTATACCTGTTTTTCAGATTGTGCGGACTGTGTTCCTAGTTCTTCTCATGATGTTTCTTGTGACTTTTTATCATCCTCTTCTGTTTTGAAATCACCATGTCTGCCTTGTAGTGATGTTCCAAATTCCTTGAGTTCTTCTTCACTGCAAGTTTCTATTTCTGCAGCGTCTCTCCCCGCCACTACACCTTTGGATTCCAGGGTTCTTTCTCCTATGCCTTCACCTTCTTCTATTCCCGCCAACCATCATCACATGATTACCAGGGGGAAGGCTGGTATTTTCAAACCACGGTCGCATCATGATTTGACTGTTTTGTCTTCCAATCAGTTCTTTTAGGCTCTTCTTGTTACCAAAGAGCCCAAGGGTTTTAAGTCTGCTGCAAAGAATCCTAAATGGCTTTCAACCATGGATGATGAGATTCTTGCTTTAAAGAGAAATGGTACTTGGACTCTTGTTCCCCGGCCTCAATCTCATAATGTTGTTGGCTGTCGTTGGATCTTCAAAGTTAAACCTAGTCAGGATGGGTCTATTGAACGACATAAAGCACACCTTGTGGCTCAAGGTTTCTCTCAGGTTCCTGGTCTTGACTTTGGCAACACCTTCAGTCCTGTGGTTCGTCCTGCTACAGTCCGACTCATATTATCATTAGCAGTTGCTTCTGGATGGCGTTTACATCAGTTAGATGTCAACAACGCTTTTCTTCATGGTTTTCTCAATAAAGAGGTATACATGGAATAACCGCCAGGTTACATTGATCCCCTATTCCCTCAGTATGTCTGTCGCTTAAAGCGTGCTCTGTAGGCCTAAAACAAGCTTCTCGCGCTTGGTTCCATCGCTTCGGCTCTTTCTTACATACACTTGGTTTTCACTCCAGTTCGACTGATTCTTCATTATTTGTTTATCATTCTAAGCTTGGGACTGTTTACTTACTTCTATATGTTGATGACATGGTGCTTACTGGCAGTAGTTCTTCGTTGATTCGCACCTTCATTACTCGGCTTTCCAAGGAATTTTCCATGAAAGATTTGGATGATCTTCATTATTTTCTTGGGGTAGAAGTTCAACCTAATGAAAAGGGTTTGTTTCTTAGTCAAACAAAGTATGCCCTTGATCTTTTACACCGAGCTTCGATGACTGATGCCAAACCGATTTCCACACCTTTTGTTGTTGGTCAGCATTTATCAGCCGAAGGACAGTTGTTCTCCGATCCAACTCTGTTCCGCTCTTTAGCCGGTGCTCTTCAATACTTAACCATCACCAGGCCAGATTTATCATTTTCTGTTAATTCTATTTGTCAATTTATGCATGCTCCCACCGACGATCATTTTCGTGCTCTCAAGCGTATTTTACGCTATGTTAAAGGCACAATTCATCATGGTCTTCAGCTGCATAAAGTATCCACTCATAATCTTCTTACCTATTCTGATGCGGACTGGGTTGGTTGTCCTGATACACGTCGTTCTACTACTGGTTATGCTATTTTTCTTGGAGCTAATTTAATCTCTTGGTCCTCTAAGAAACAAAGCATTGTCTCTCGTTCAAGTGCAGAAGCCGAATATCGCTCCTTAGCTGTTGCCACCGCTGATGTTGTATGGCTTATTCAACTCCTTCGAGATCTTCAGGTTCCACTTCCAGCTCCACCCCGCATTCTTTGTGATAATCAAAGTGCAATCTTTATGGCTGTTAATCCTGTTACTCGCCCTCGGTCAAAACACATTGCCATTGACTATCACTTTATTCGAGAACTTATTGCTAATGGCTCTTTGAAAATAGACTTTGTTCCTTCCCATCTGCAGCTTGCTAATTCGCTTACCAAAGGAGTCACCAAGCCTCAGTTTTTCCTTTTTTGAAGCAAGCTTAGCGTTCTCCCTTCTCCCACGCTCACCTTGAAGGGGGTTGATGAGGGAGAATCTCATGATTCTCCATAATATACGCTGTAATCTCTTCTGTTACTGTAATATTGCTAATGTATAGCTGTAAGATAATTACGCCATTAATTGTATCCTCATCTTTCCTATTATATAGGATTGTATAGCTGTCGTTAGGTTAATATATAACGAATACACTTCTCCTTAGCATTGCAAGGAGACATTCAGTCATTCCTACTGTCCTGTAAACATCTTTATTTTCAAATGAAAAATAGTTTAAAAAATAACTGCTACCGTAATAATAAATACAATATCTAACATGGAGATAACTCGACTTCTTCTCAATAATGGTAGCCTTGATCAATTCGAATAAATGATTTCCTTTCAATTCTTCGAAATAAATAAAGTTTCCAAAACCTATGGTGTTTTTTATATTATCGATATAATTAAGCGAGTTAAGGCCACGTCATGACTAAAATTATGAAAATGATTTAACTCGTAGCAACCAAAAGTCTAACCAAATCCCTACTTTATATCGAATCATCGATATAATTGTGCTTGGTTTTCCCTTTAATATTCGGTAATTATTCGCCGAAACTCCTTTTTCTCTGCTCACAGACCAACCTCGGGAAACCCTTTTCTTCTACAAAAACTAGACTTGACGTTAAAATGTATATTGCACATGTTCAGCAAGAGCAGCAGCAGCAGTCAACACATTCACACTCGCTGACGGACGGTTCATGGTGAATGTATATCCACACGTGGACGGTTGGCAGTCAGAAAACGTGCTACGTGAGGCCATTTTGGTAAATACGGGATGTAAATGGACCAAAAAGTGATGGTTATAAGCGAAGACTTTTTACGAAAGGAGTGGAAGATGCCACGTCACCCAGCAACCTTCTAAACCTCGGACCCTTGCCGACAAGTACACCAAATTAATATTATAATCCTTCAATCATGTAATTACAATGTAGCAGCAAACACGGTGATATTATTATTAAACCAATATCTTTAATTATTTGCCCCACTTGCACAACCGAAACCCTTTTTCTTTTGTCTTTTTTCTTTTTTCTTTTTTCTCTTTCCTGCTTGGATTATCGCTCGGACACCACCCTTAACTCGAAAGGGAAGATGATAAAAGATAAGTACAGGACAAGATATGATAGGAGACAGGAAACACTATGTGATGGATAAGACTTCATGGTTTTGCCCATTTTGGGACCCTCTCTGGCTTTGTTCTCATCTCGACTCGTATATTGATTCTTGCTGTCATGATTAATTAATGGGTGATTTAGGATATCAATCGTGGGATTTGACATGTAATTACCCCTTAACTTAATGCCATCGAACCCATGCGTTTCAAGCATGTCGAACTTCGAGCGCGTGTAGAACCCGTGATAGTAATTTTTAAAAAAAAATATTTCTTAATTTTTTAAAATTTATTCTTATACGCTGCAAAAGCTAGAAAATTAGTATGCGTTGTGGACCATAAGTTGAGTACAGCGACGTTAACTTGGAATTAAAAAGAATAGTTTTAAATTAAATCTGACCGCACAAGACAATGATGATCTTGACGTGGGAAAATTGCTGTCTGAAAACTTTTTTTTTACCACGTACGCTTTTGGCACAGTGAGTTAAAGAGTCACCACCACGTTTACCACAAGAGAATCATCTATCGTACAAGATTTACACGAATATTTTAACGAGGATAGGACACGAGAAAAACCCTCTCTCTAATCAATTTTTTTTTAGCAAATCACATGTAACGTTACTGTCCATTTTGTCAAAACTTCCAGCTAAATGACATTGTTTTGTTCAAGCGTACCATACCTTATCCAATCTAAGTTAGCTATGATTAATTGTGGTAAATTAAAATAATATCGTGTGCAAAAAATTAATTCAAGTTTTATATAGTTTCATCGGGCTACTATTTATTTTAGCGGTCAAACAGTATTTTTAAAATTCCTTTTATTTGTTTAGTTTTTCTATATCGTTTTAATGTGATGGTATTAAAAATAAATTTTTAAAAATAAAAAATATATATTATTTTAATATAATTTTAAATAAAAAACACTTTAAAAAAAACCAATCTAAAAAAAAGAAACTACCCCGGTCTACTTGCATTTCTTGAAATCCAATCTGAACAGCGTCTTAAATCACCCGTAAACTAGGTTTAATAACACTGATTTTGTTGCAGTACTCGACCAAAATGCAAAAAGTTTAAAGGTGGAAGGTAGGTGTCGGATGCAGGCAGGTCTTCATTTGTAATCCTCATCCTTTTCTCGTACGCTTCTGTTTTTTCGTAGTCAAATTCATCCCCGTGTTAAACTGGTCAACTGGTTGGGAAAAAAGAAAAATACAATACCTTTTGATTTGTGATGAGTGTTTCCTTGTTAAGCATCAAGGTTGACATCGCTGTTGCGCTTTGCTTCCGCATGTTCTCCGTGAAATGTAGATAGATAATGACAATATGATCTCGAATGCCACCCAAGAAGATCATCACACGTACGTTCTATCTGTTCTTCACCACACAAAATGTGGAAAGATAATTAAAACCACTCGTTATTTTAGGAAAAGACACCGAGGTTTTCACATAGTTAAAAGGAAGTGGTGTGTTTCATGTTTTTTATCATCAATTTCTTTCGGTGTAAGATCTGACCATTTTCTTCTTGACGAATTAATTTGAAAGACAGATTTAGTCGACTCCGTCAACGTTGTAATTCACGTAAAAAATACGAAACAAAACATATATAATACCCGACTTTATTTTCATCTTCTAATGGATTAACTCCACCTTTACGTGCAGGACATGCCAACACAAGCATCTTCGCTACCGTCTTCGTGTGTTCGAAAGTAGTGATTGTAATGGATGCACACGAGTCATGAGGTTTCTAATATAAATTTATATTCTACTTATTACTGCTCAGTACCGGGCAAAGAAATTGCATATTTATATATTATTTATTGGGTTTTACTGTTGTTTAATATTCAACAGGAAATAAAATAATAATAATAATCTATTTTTTAAGTATATATACGTATTAAATGATAAAATAATAAATACTACACACACGTGTGTGTTTTACATCAATATTTAGATATGTGTATATTATATTGATTGAAAAATATAAATTTTCTACATGGATATAATTATATGGTATAAATATATATCTCGAGGTAGCTAGATTTGGATAAAATTTAATAATAATAATAATATTATATTATTATAATATAAAATAATTATTTTTAAAAAATCACTCATTTAGTTCGATAGCAATACATATTCAAATTAAATTGTCGTGTCACTATTATTAAGACAATAAATAATAAATAATTTTGAGTGACACGCTCACAGGTGCTAAATTGAGTTTTACCTGGAATCAAGTGTTTAATTACATAGCATATTCTAGCGACAATAAACTTGTATTTCTTGTCATCGTACTTTTTTTAATTAATTAAAACGATATAGTATTTTATTATGGGAACCTAAGAACTGTTAGATTATTATAACATGGCCTATAAATTGAATAATCTAGTAACTGGAGACGCCTATTATTTATGCCAAACATCAATTAATTAAAGAAGATCATTCTGATCTAAGCAGTGACGTAATCAGTAGGGAGTGGTGCACGTGCGAATTTCGTATACGGTCGCATCTCCCCGGTCTCCACAGTCCAGCGCCAGCCACGCAAAAACAAACGGCTCACGAAGAGCGCATGGGAGAAGAGAACCAGCTTTTTCCTGTGCTGCCGGCAATGCCACCGCACCTTATCTTGTTCTGAAGGTGTTTTGTTTACGCGGAACCCAATGATTGGGTGGTGATTATTTGACGATCTAGATAACGAAAAATTGGATAAATTGTTTAATGAGCACACAAAATTTTAAAAAAAAATGG
>Ga0325405_1008780_pt1 | contig 9987 bp, 5 predicted proteins | sample PopdelMetagenome_21_FD_205663 | JGI IMG/M metagenome (GOLD analysis project Ga0325405, IMG submission 205663) | Populus deltoides microbial communities from Bellville, Georgia, United States - Xylem-Control-R2 | ecosystem: Host-associated > Plants > Phyllosphere > Stem > Wood/Secondary xylem...
GATTGACATCCTAGCTGCTTATTCTAAACTTGTTACTGTGACCGGTGAACCCATCGACAACCGGGTTGAAGTGTAGAACATAATATCCGGGACTTCAATGGCTTGCCCTCATGCAACTGGCGCCGCTGCTTACATCAAGACATTCCATCCAGAGTGGTCTCCTGCTGCAATCAAATCCGCCCTCATGACCACTGGTTAGTCTCCTAATCATGTCTCCTCTTCAGTCTTATCTGGACTTGTAATCTTGGCTGTTCAGTATATTAGTATAGAAAACAGTGGTTGTTCAAATATGGATGGCCAGCAAGGAATTTTTCAAAGAAAACAGTACGTTACTTATTATACTTTCTCTACTTGTTTCGGCATCCGAAATGAAAATCAGGGATTTGTTTGCTGAATGGGGCTCTGGCGCGGGCTAAATTGACCTAACAAAGGCACTGGATCCAGGATTGATCTATGACTTGTCAGAAATAGATTATATCCGTTTCCTGTGCAAGGCGAGCTAGTCTGGAACAATACTAAGCATTGTCACAGGAGATCAAAATACAAACTGTTCGAGTATTTCTCCCTTAGGTGGCCATGATGCTTTAAACTATCCATCCATGAATGTTCAGGTTGAAAATCCTCACTCTAGCACCACAGCTGCTTTCATACGGACAGTAACAAACGTAGGACCTGAAAAATCTACCTACAAGGCAGTGGTGAAGGCACCAATGGATGTCAAGGCCACTGTAACTCCTGATACAATATTGGTCTTCAATAAGGCTAATGAAAAAAAAAAAATTCAAGGTGAAGGTACAAGGTCCACCAATATGGATGATACTCTTGTTTTGTCAGCTTCACTAGAATGGATTGACTCAAACAATCATAAGGTGAAGAGTCCTATTGTTATTTCTAACATGGTGCTACCCATTGGGATATAGTTCGCTAGCTAATTTTTTTTTTTAATTAGCTTTGCTTCTATGATTATTATGGGAAAAATAAAGCAGACTTTCTATTTTCTTTAGGTTTGGCTAGTACAGGCATAAATTCCTTGTGTTTTGTAGAGCACCAAGTGCAATCAAAGCTTCTTTATGAATTTTTGTAGCCTTTTTTCTTGTTTGATTTTACTTACAAACATTTAAATAGAATAGTGCAAGAATTGTAGTTCTGCAATTATATATGATTTATGGAATATTTTTTTTTACTTTGGAGAGAGAAGGGATTTGAACCTGGATATGCTGAGCCCTTGAACACTAGGCCAATGCTCCATTAACACAAACGATTATTGAATCATATTAGTGAAGCAAGAAAATATTCATGATTACAAACTGGAACCAGTCTGACCTATTCTAGTATAGATCTGACCTTATTATAAATTTAATATAGAACTGCTTGGTATAGCTTTCTGCCAGATTTAGAGAGAGATTAATTTTATCTCTTGCAGACAACTCCACGACCATCGATTCCACTAGCACAATGTAAGTTGGCAAACTCGAAATTCTCCGAAGAATTGCTACTAGGATGCTGACCACTAAATCGAGCAACAGCACAGTCTGTAGCAAAAATATTTGAAGATGCAAATTCCTTTTCACCGCCCAAAACAGGCATGAGAACCCCCATCTTAACCCTACTCACATAGTTGCTACCATATGTCTGGCCTAGAACACCATTTACATCACCACTCAATTTGTAGAACTTGAAGCTCAAATCAAGATGTGCAAAGCAATTCTCTGAGGCAATGCCATAGTTATGAATTCTTGAATCTTTCTGTGTAATAGGCACCACTGCTGCCTTGATCTTGAAATTGTCTTCCGCTTCGATGACTACAGCATTTGCGTCACTAGACCTTGTGATGGTCACACTTGGTGATATTTCTGCCTTCCACTTCATGCCTTCCCCATCAGGGAGGTATATGGGCTCTCCATCTAAGGCTAACGAAAGGCGGTCGACGGAGTCATCCCATGTAGCTGTCTTTTGAGCACCAATGAAGAGTTTATGGGTGCCAAAGAGAATGCCTAGAGATTGCACCCAAGTGAAGTCCCTCGTCAACTTTTCGTTGCGGCGACCGATGAAGTGAGCATTGATGTGTAAGTTAGAATCAGAAACTACGCAGAAGTCTCGGTCTTTTTTTCCATGGAAGTAGAAGGTGATTCCATCCCCACCGATGAATCGCGGGTCTTGGCACACAGCACCTGGCCGGTCACAGTCTGTTCGCAACAAGGAAAAACTACATCAATATACAATGCTCCTTAAACATAAAATGTTCTGCAGACAACTTACTTAGTTTTCATGATACTGATAGGAAAAATATTCTCTGCAGATGTATAGATAAATTAATGAAGAAAAATAAAAGATAATATTTACTGAGATTAGGACTTTGATGGAAGGAGTTAGAGAAACATACTGCAAACGGCCTTGCAAATGGTACAATCAACCTCACATTGATTGGGGCAGGCACTAGGACAGGTGTACTCCTGACCATAGCAAGTGGCATAGTTCCTGTTCTTGCACCTAGCTCTCTTTGGAGCTGATTCACTTGAACCTGGTGGTGGTGGAGGATTTTGAGTAGGGGGGGTAGTAGTTGCAGGAGGTGGGCTCAAAGGTGGAGTACTAGCAGGAGGAGGAGGTGGTGTGCTTGATGAAGGAGGGGTGGAAGTTGTTGGAGGTGGGCTCAGAGAAGGTGGTGGTGGTGGCAAAAAGGGTGGAGATTTAGATGGCTTTGAGCAAACAGGGGTGCATGTAGCACAATCCACATAACAGTCACGAGGACACTGTGGTGGGCAATAGAGGTTTTTAGTTTTGAAACATACAGGGTAGTTCTTCTTGTCACGGCACTTTTTTGCTTTCTTTGGCTTCTGAGTAGCTGCCTCAGCCACAATAGCTAGGAAAATCACGAGTAAACATATGGATAATCGAGCCATAGCTTGATCCTTTGGTTCTGTAATTTGTTTATTCAAGTATTATGATTGAGGTTCTTGACGTAGAGCTCCTTTTATACTGATTTTTAGAAGGCAATTGCAAGCTATGTAACCTCAATTTTTGGCATAAAAAACTTTGTATACCGCCTTTCTACTTCAAGTGTTTTTTACTTTAATTATTATCTGGTTCTCTCTCACATGCAGGGCAGGTCCAAATTCAGAAGTCAGCCTCAAAATACAGATCCCTCTTCAAAATATCAAGCAATCATCCTCAAATTAACCTGGCTCTGCTGTCAATTCTTCTACTTTTCTTTTCTTTTTGGTGAATATTTCTTGAAATTTATACACTAGCAACATGAATAAAAATATCCAGGTTGCATTCGTGTTCTGAGCAGGGGTGGAGTTAGGAAACATTTTCAGGGGTGTCAAGAGCAGGAAAAAAATTATTTTTTTGGAAAAATATTAATGTTTTCTTTTCTTTCAGGGTAAATGCCCTTGCCAGCCTCCGCTCCTGATTCTAAAACAAAAAAAAATACAAAAGAAATAGAAACATATTTAATTGAAGAAATAAAAATAAATATATCTCTAGGATAATTTTAAAATAAATTTTTATATTTTTAAAAATATACAAGGATATGTTTATACTGGATCTGTATCTTCTATTTTTACGTACACTAACCCACTGGAGATTAATAAAAAAAATTGCGGTCATCACTATGTAAGATAAATACGTAGGTACTTGGTAAATTACCAGGTGAAGCCTGCCTGGTAGCAACCATTATGCAGCTTACACCTTCATGTTAGTAGTTAATGCGCAGCTTACACCTTCATGTTAGTAGTTAATGCCATGAAGCGGTGGCCCGTTGAAGAAACCTTTCTCCTCCAGCACTTCAAGCGAGGCTCTTTACAACTGGTCAATCAACATAACGTACACAGATATGAGATTTTTATTATATTTACAAAATAATATATAGCAATAGCAAATATTAATAATTACTTCAAATCAACCTCTAATTATGGGAAAAAAACTAGTTTTTGACTCTTTAGATTCTTGAGTTTTTTAAGGTTCTAAGAAACTAGTTTTTTTATGGGATTTAAGAGGGAAAATTTCAGAAATAAGAAATATGAACATAAAAGGAAGCTTTTTGTTAGTTATTTAGTCGTAGAGTAGAGCGAAATATTTAGATCTTTTTAAAACAAGGTTAACGCAAAGAGACATTTTAATTTATAGAAATAGAAATGAAATATTGATGAAACTTTAAAATATAATTTATTCTATAATTATTATTATTCTTGTCTCGATCATAGATATAAGAACCGTGCGGGACTGACGCTGTTCAATACCTAAATTAATTTAATTTTTAATTTTTTTAATAAAAGTTAAAATTACATTATTTTAATATAAAAAAACATGTATTTTCAGCTAAAATCAGATTCTAAATTAACAAGTGGCCAAAATTAATATACCGAGTTAGGTAGGTCAAGTCTTATAACTTCAATCTTAACACACTATGCATGAAGGGGCGAAACGATCACTGCATTTTCCATGTTCATTTCTTCAAATAGCACTCTCTACACGATATTGTAAAGCGACGCAATGTCGTTGCTGCAGAGTGGAGAAAACTATAAGACCTGCGATTTTTTCTTGGGTTGTCAATTACTTGTCTTCAGGGAGAAGTCTTAAATTATGACTAATTAAAGCGTTTTAATTAATATTTTCATTAGCCGACCAGGAATAGTACAATTTCAATGGAAGTTGCGGGTGCCTTGATGACCGACATTATCTTACACTTCAATTTATTTATTTTTAATTTATTGTTTGAATGTTCTTATTTAGTATGCCAAGTCACGAGGAGAGCAACATTCTTAAGTTATAATAAATTAAATGCTTGGTATAAAGCCTAAGATTACTAGTAAACATGTGATTAGCTAGGGAGGATCAGATGTAGAAGACATCTAGACCATTGACTATTTATTTCTCTATAATAAAATGAAAGATTAACAAAATAAACAAAAATTAATGTGATAGCATAATGCATGGTTTTCTTACTTTCAAATTATTTGAATTTCTCTACAGTAATATTTCACCTGTATTCTGTTCATTAACCGACCACAGGCCAGTAATTATTTTCGTTTCATGTGAACGGTGTCTGTTGTTTTAATTATTTCTTCTCGAGTGGCTGACTTCGGGAGTGATTCTCACGCAGAATGCCTCTTATTTTTGGACTTCTCTTCTTCTCTTCGTTGTAGGATTGTTCCTCTTTTTTCCGGTTCAATTCCTGGCTTCCTGCTAGAGAAGTCCCTCTGGTTGTGATTCTGTTTTTGGAATTTAGATCCTGTTTTTTTGTTTTAAAAGAGTTTTTAAAAAAGATTAATTTTTTTAATTTTTTTGTTTTAAATTAATAGTTTTTTTATATTTTTAGATCATTTTGATGGGCTGATATTAAAAATATTTTTTTTAAAAAAATATTATTTTAATATATTTCCTAGTAAAAAATACTTTTAAAAATAACCACCATTATAATTTTTTTAACACCCCTTCCAGCCCAGCTGGGTGTACCAACTCTGTAGTATATAGCCTATTTCAATTTTTAATAAAAGAAAGAATGATAATCCAACTACATATACTATAAGTAATATTGTAATAACTTAAAAAAAATATAACAAGAATTATTTGCTTATTTTCAAGTGCAGCAATATTGTTGAATGTTAAAAAAATATAACAAGAAAAAATTCGAAAACGTACATGGACTGTCGGAATATGATCTTAAAATAAAATCAAGTTTCACTAATTTAACAATCTACTTGTATTTTTTAAATCTTTTTTTTATCATATTTTCTTAATATTTAGAATTCTACTTTCAAAATAACTTTCGTAGAATAAATAGCGTGGTCATCTTGTTTTTTACTCTTTCAATGGCTGCTTCTCAACCATCAGTACAGCCGATTTTAATTTTTTTAATGGCAACTATATATGATCGCATGCTAGACTAATTAAATTTCTCTCTAATTATATATTAAATAGACTATAAAAAATTATTTTCTTGCACCGTGTTATAGTACTCAAATCTTGGAAGGTAGCGATGGACCATTGACCAGTAATAAATGATGAGGCAGAAAATTCTATTCGATGCCTTAAAAGAAGAATTCATTAACGTAGCGGTTTTCTATCCGGTATGGAAATAGCAGTCTTCTAAATAAATGCTTCCTTATCTAACTTCTCTTCTAAAAAAGAGCGAGAGAATTTAATTTTAGTATTTTGCAGTTTGCACCTGTGTTTGAATATATTTAAATTAAATATATATTAAATTAATTTTTTTAGTGATTTTTAATTTTTTTAATATGCTAATATTAAAAATAAATATATATATATATTATTTTAATTTGTTACAAGCAAAAAAATATTTTTAAAAATATCATGTACCATGATATCAAACACACAAGAATTATTGTGCATATTTTAAATTGTGATAAATATTACTTTTTAAAGTATTTTTTATTTAAAAATATATTAAAATAATATTTTTAATTTATTTTTTATATCAACACATTCAAACAAACGATTCAAAAACATAAAAAACATAATTTAAAGTTAAGAAAATTTAATTGTTTTTTAAAAAATGCAGTTGAATTATAATGCCAGACACTAATTATACACATTAATTTCATTAAACCCAATTTTAGTAATCCAAATCAGGTCCAAATTTATAACCTCACAGGTGATTAATTGCTTCAGTTTTTAATGACAAAAAAAATGACTTGTGAATGTACGTGGTCCTTAAAATAAATACAATATAGATAAGAAGCAATTACAATAATAGGCATTTGGGATAAGTTATTTTTTTAACAAAATAATTTTACTTCATGAAAGATTAACCAGAGATATGTTCCTTGTTCGAGAAATTCTCTTTCTTTTTTTTAGGAACAAAGTATTAGTAGGGTTATATGCTTTCAGTTTATTGGTGTTTTTGCAAAATTAAGGCCACGTTTGTTTTCCAGAAAATAGTTTCTCTGAAACTATTTTTCAAACTTTCCTGTATTTGTTTGCCATTAGAAAAATTGGTCAGCGAAAAATATTTTTCGGTCAACGAAAAACACTTTCTAGTCAACGAAAATACTTTCCAGTCAACAGAAAACACTTTCCAGTTAAATAAAAATTTGATTTGATTTTCAGGAAAGTGTTTTTCCTTTTAGCTGTGTTTGTTTTCCGGAAAGTGGTTTCCGGGAAACCACTTTCTAAACTTTCCTGTGTTTGTTTGCCATTAGAAAATTTGGTCAACGGAAAACACTTTCCAGTCAAAGGAAAATTTGACTTTATTTTCAGGAAAGTGTTTTCCTAAAAAATTTGGACGGAAAACACTTTCCGAAAGTTGTGAGAAATTTAGAAATGTCATTATTTGCTGATTATATCAAATTTGATCCTCAAACTTTTGATTGCTATATATAATTTGTTTTGAATATTTATTTTTCAATTTCATCTCTTAAAATTTAATTTTTATATTAACTTTGATCCTTATTTTTATAATTGATATTTGTTTTTTTCTTATTGTTTTTTATTGAAATTTTTTGTCTATCAAATTTGATCCTCATTCTTTTGATTGTTACTTTATTTTATTTGAAATAATTTATGAAATGTTAATTATTATTATTTTAATTTCTTCATCTTTTATTTTTTTTAAAAAAATTCTAGATTTGATCTCTATTATTTTGATTATTATTTATTTTATTTGAGATAATTTACAAAACTATTATTTTTTTTCAATTTCATTCTCATTCAACCTTTTAATCTGTAAGATTTGTTCCTCATTATTTTAATAAACTCAAGAAAAATAAAATATTAATAAGTTATTTTCCAGCTCATTTTTCATGACATAACTAAATACTAGAAAGTGTTTTTTAACTCATTTTTCATTATACTACTAAATATCAAAAAATACTTTCCAGGAATTCACTTTCCCCAGGAATTCACTTTTCAAAATGAAACTACTTTCCAGCAAACAAACGGGGTAAGAAGAATGAGACCTTGAATTTTTTCCTTCATCTATCAATTTAGTATTAAATTAAGAAAAAATAAAGCAAGTGCATGATTTTTTTAAAAAAAATATTTAAAAATACATCAAAATAATCTTTTAATAAATTTTTTTATTTTTAATATTAACATATCAAAACTATAAGAAAAAAATTTTAAAAAATTAATATTTTCCAGACATAAAATAATAAAAAATAAACTTTAAAAAATAAAAACTAACTAAATACTAAACGAGCACTTAAACTTTAGTAGAAGAAAGTAAGAAACAACGTATTCAGCAACTTCACATGTCAAGGCAATGGAATTGGACTAGTTGCTGGGGGCTTGAGGATTAACCAAACGAGTCTTGATTTTTACGATTTTCTCTAGCATTGTCTTATTCTTCCTATTTATTTTTATATTTTAAAAATATTTTTTTAAAAAAATTTACTTTTTTAAATTAATATTTTTTTAATATTTTTAAATCATTTTGATACATTAAAAAATAAAAAATATATATTATTTTAATATATTTTTAAATAAAAAATACTTTACAAAACAATCCTAACTACATTTTCAAGTATAATCCTTGCTAACTCGTTTTGCCTTTAACAAGTAATCAGTAAAAGCTTGTTTATATAAACAATTTTTAATTCAATAGCTCCTTTTTTCCTTCTATTCATAATCAAGCAAAAATCTTTTATTCAAGCATGTCGCTTCTCTAACTGCCAACTATAATAATCGAAGTGTTAACTATAATAATCAAAACACAAATTTTTAAAAATAAATATTATATATTTCCACCTTCAAATTTTTCTTGATAATCGTTTATATGTAATATTTTGCTTTATTCTTGATAAATATGTAATATTTTACTTTTTTGCGTTTTCATCCTAGGAAAAGGAAGAAAAATAATAGAAAAGTAGATTTCAATGGTAATTTGGGGAATTCCCTGCTGTTTTACACTAGATTTTAGACTCTCATTACTTTCAGATTTGTCAATAGGAGAGTCCTCTCTTTTTCTTTCCTTGGATTATTCTTGCTAGACTCTAAATTCCAAAATCAATGATGGCATAATGGTTATTTCCTGTCATCTGCTAGGGTAATTTAATTTTTAAAATTAATAAATTTTAATTTTGTCATTTCTCAATATTAATTTTAATTTACAGGGACTGATTATGAAGTGCAAGCCAAAAAGGCAATCACTAGGCCGGATTAATTATGTCGTGCAAGCAAAAACTAATCACTGTACTGTAAGCCAAGGCTTGCTTAATGAAATGCCTCGTCGAAGGTAAAATGCAAAACCCTTTGTCTATTTTTTTTAATAAATACAGTTTAAAATTGTTTAATTCATAACACGTTTCTTAATTATATTATTTTTTTTTAATGATCTCCCAGCAACCAAGCTGAAATAAATTTCCTAAAAATCAATATTGGTGCCCATGACATGTATGCTAAAAACAGCAGGTGGTTCACTTACTGGAATCTTGATAGTGTTTGTTTCATTTATTATTTATTTATCTATTTTTCATATGAATGGTGAATATTATCTTTAATTTATTTTTTTTCAAATTAATATAACTTTTCGTGGGATGCCTCAATTCAACTACTTTTTTAACCCTGCTGTGGCATTGATGCAAGCATTGCCAGGAGAAGAACAAAGAGAGGTAAGAAAATACTTGCAAGCATAGCTATCTATATGTAAAAGGGATACATTTGCCCCTCAATTATCACTTGATTCTCGATTGAGTCCACAATAAAAATAATTCTCAAGTGGACCCCATCTATAAAAAAAACATTATTTAATTAACCCCTTTATTAAAATTCGTGGGAAAAAGAGACTTTATTTTGTGATTTCAAGACAAAAAAATTTAATGCGGGGATAATTGGGTAAAGTCCAATAAATGGGGGATCCAATTGGAATTTCTTTTATTCAGGGATCTAATCAATACTCGGGCGATAGTTGGAGACAAATTTGTCCTTGATATGCTAAATATTTTTTTTTTTTAAATCTATCTTGCATTGGATCGTTTTTATTTATACTCGCAAGTTGGTGATTGGTGCTAATAGAGAAGAAAAAAA